>OCTW013400917.1_pt1 | contig 52371 bp, 46 predicted proteins | sample 1539671 | NCBI WGS metagenome assembly OCTW01 (sample SAMN02144230, study PRJEB22623) | gut metagenome | biome: sheep rumen | host: Ovis aries | place: New Zealand | reverse complement strand
TATGGGTGGTAAGGTCGCTCACGAATTCATGCTCGACACTCCGAACGGCGAAGACTACCTGATTCTCTGCAAAAAATGCGGCTACCAGGCGAACCGCGAAATCGCAAAATTCCAGCGCGTGCCGTTCAAGGGCGACGAAAATGCAGCTCTCGAAAAGGTCGAAACTCCGCACTGCGCAAGCATCGAAGATCTCACCAAGTTCCTGAACGTCCCGGCCGAATCCACCGCCAAGTGCGTGTTCTTCGACTTCGAAGGCAAGCTCATCACGGTCGTTGTTCCGGGCAACCTCGACGTTTCCGAAATCAAGCTTCACAACTTGTTGAAGGCCAAAGAACTTTACCCAGCCGAAGACTCCTTGATCAAGGCCTGCGGCATGGTTCCGGGCTTTGCATCCCCGATTAACGCACACGACACCCGCATCATCGTGGACGAAGCAATCGCTGATTCCTTCGACCTCGTGACGGGCGCTAACGAAGAAGGTTACCACTTCAAGCATTGCAACCCGAAGCGCGACTTCCCGAAGTTCGAAGTGGCCGACATCGCCGAAGCAAGCGAAGTCTGCAAGTGCCCCTGCTGCGGCGAACTCCTCACCGAGACCCGCGGTATCGAAATGGGCAACATCTTCAAGCTCGGCACCAAGTTCTCCGAATCCATGGGCGCAAAGTTCCTCACCGCCGAAAAGACCACCGCTCCCGCCATCATGGGCTGCTACGGCATCGGCGTGGGCCGCCTGATGGCATCCGTCGTGGAAAACAGCCACGATGACTTCGGACCGATTTGGCCCAAGTCCATCGCCCCGTTCCAGGTGGAAATCGTCCCGATTGGCAAGGAAGCCGAACTCGTGGAACTCGCTGAAAAATTCGAGAAGGAACTGGAAGCTGCCGGCATCGACGTGCTCGTAGATGACCGCGACGAACACCCGGGTGTGAAGTTCAAGGACGCTGACCTCTGGGGCTCTCCGGTGCGTATCGCCATCGGCAAGAAGGGACTTGCCAACGGCGAAGTCGAATGGAAGTTCCGTAACGAAAAGGAATTCTCCATGGTCAAGGTGGAAGACGTTGTGAAGAAGGCGAAGGAATATTTCGCTGAATAAAGGAGATCCCCGCCTACGCGGGGATGACAAAAAAGCGAGGATGACAACAAGAATCGCGGGGATGACTTATGAGCAAGATTAAGGTCGCAACTTTGCAAGGCAAATGGACAGGCGATTTCGACAGCAACAACGCCTGGTACGTGGAACAGGCCCGCGCCCTCAAGGGCAAGGGCTACGACCTGGTGGTTCTGCCGGAACTCTTCCATACCCCCTACTTCCCCTTCGAGGAGAACGCGGACTTCTTTGACCTCGCCATCGAAAAGGACCACCCGCTGGTAGCGCAGTGGCAGGGCATCGCCAAAGAACTGAACGCCGTGGTGGTGTTCCCGTTCTTCGAGAAGCGGGCCCGTGGCATCTACCACAATTCCGCCTTCGTGTTCGAGCGCGACGGCAGCATTGCCGGCCTCTACCGCAAGAGCCACATTCCCGACGATCCCGCCTTCTACGAGAAATACTACTTCATCCCGGGCGACACGGGTTTCGAGCCCATCAAGACATCTGCAGGTACGCTCGGCGTGCTCATCTGTTGGGACCAATGGTTCCCGGAAGCCGCCCGCATCATGAGCCTCAAGGGCGCAGACGTGCTCATCTACCCTACGGCAATCGGCTGGATGGACAGCGAGCCCGAGGAAATCTACCCGCGCCAGCAGGACAGCTGGATGACCGTCATGCGGGGCCACGCCATTGCAAACCGCACCTTCGTGATTGCGGCGAACCGTATAGGCACCGAAGGCCACCTCACGTTCTGGGGCACCAGCTTTGCCGCCGCACCCGACGGCTACATTCTGGAAAAATGCTCCCCCGAATTCCTCGGGGTCTCCACCGTGGAACTTGACCTGGCTGAGACCGAAGAAAATCGCCGCTGGTGGCCGCACTTCCGCGACCGCCGAATCGACTTGTACGGGGATATCCTCAAGATTTGGGGCAAATAAGCCTTAAGACAACGCATTTTTGGCCGTAAAAGTGGTATAACACCACCTTTATGGCTTTTTTATACACGAAAGCAACAAAAAAAAAGCATAAAAAGTGGTACAATACCACTTTTTATGCAAAATTTTATTATATTAAGGTCATGAAATCGAAAAACCTCGAAGAAGCCCTAGAATTATGGAATTCGCTACAGCCCCTCAGCGAGTATGACAGGCATCGTCTGAACAAGCGGTTTACAATCGATTTCAACTACAACAGCAACCACATTGAGGGCAACACGCTCACTTACGGGCAGACGGAACTCCTGCTCTTCTTCGGAAAGGTGAATGGAGCAGCCAAGTTAAAAGATTGCGAAGAGATGAAGGCTAGCGACGTCTGTCTAAAGCTGTCTCTGGCAGAATCGCAGGAAAAAAATTTTCCCCTTACCCAAAACTTTATACGGCAATTGCACAGGACTCTACTTCGAGAAGATTACCAAGTCCACTACATTCGTCCCGACGGAAACGCATCATCCTACACAATTCACGCAGGCCAGTACAAGACAAGGCCGAACAGCGTTGTCACCCGCTATGGGGACATATTCACTTACGCTTCGCCCGAGGAAACCCCCTCACTGATGAGCGATTTAGTAGACTGGTACAACCTGAGTGAACGGGAAGAAAAACTATCGCCGGTAGACCTTGCCGCCCTATTCCATTATCGGTATATTCGAATCCATCCATTTGAAGACGGAAACGGAAGAATTGCCCGACTGATGGTCAACTATATCCTTGCAAAGCATGGTTACCCGCTGCTCGTAGTGCGCAGCCGTCAAAAGAACGATTATCTCGAAGCACTTCACGAAACTGATTTAGATGTAGGGCCCGCTCCATCCGATGGAGCTCGGGCGACACTAACGCAAATCCGCCCTTTCCGAAACTACTTCCGAAAAATGTACGCCAACGAAATCATGTTCAACGTACAATTTGTCAAGGAGCAAGGTCCCGGAGTCTGGTGGTTTGATGGAGAGCAAGTGCATTTTCGCACTGAAAATTCCAGCAAGATTCTGGAATTACTCTCTGATAACCCGAACATAACCTACGCCCAAATCAAGGAGAACATTGGCATAAACATGTCTGCCATACAAAGACAACTAAAATCCATGATGGATAAGGGCTACATTGTCCGAACAGAGAACGGAGAATGGCGCGTAATCATAACCCGGTAAGAATCACCGCTGGAGGTCTCTTTTTCACTCTTCGCAGCCTTGCCAGATTTCGGGGTAAAGATTGCAGAACCTTGTCTTGCAGTAGGATATTTCCTCTTCAGTGACACCTTCAATGGTAGAGCATTCATTCGCATTTTTCAGGTTCTTGATTTGGTTGTTCAGCCATTCAACGCGCATTGCGGCCTCAATTTCTTCGCGAACGGAATCAGGAGGCGTTTCCGGGACAATCATAAATTCATCGGAACTCTCAATTGTTTGGCCAGGACTTTCACTTGACGAAGATATGCCGGTAGACTCCGAAGATGTCGGTGTTTGTGGATCCGCAGTCGCAGAGGCGGAATTGTCGTCGGAACAGGCAAGAAGCAAGACAATCGGCAAAACAAAAGCAAAGCCAAGTAATAATTTTTTCATCTTACTTACCCTCCATACACCATTGTTTCATTTTTTGTGCGTTAGTGTCCAAAATGTTTGCCACGCTATCCGACAAGTGGCCCTTGAAGGTAGAACAGGTCAAATGCAGTTCTCCGGTCTTGCAGTCTACAAAATGGCGATACAGGGTTCCGCCACCACTTTCGCATGAACTCTCAAAATCCGCAAGGTCCTTTTCGCAATTTGTCACATCATTGCAGTTGTCCAATTTCGTGTGGTAGGTAACACCATCCTCACTCGCCGTCATAAAGAATGTCTGCAGATATTCGCCAACATTCACTACGCTCTTTATTCCCTGCACGCCAAAGTCCTGCCGATGAACACGGACATAGCAGGCAAAGAGGGGGTCGTATTCTTCGATAGTGAAATAGTCATCGCCTACATCGGGGAATGTGACTTCGTACCAGTGGTCTGTAGAATCGATTTTAGAATCACCAATATCTGCAGGCTCGGCCTGGACCAAACTTTTGATGGAATCCACTTTGCTTTCCATAATCGCCTTTTCATCGGCGGATACTTCGGTGACGGCGTTCTCATCTGTGGTGCCGCCCGCCGTAGAAGTTTCCGAGCAGGCAACAACACTCAATAGCAGGCCACATAACGCAAGCAAAAAGGCAATGTATCCAGACACCCTATTTTTCATCGAAGGCGTCTCCCAATTTTTCAGTCAGGGGGAACAGTTGCAAGTTCAGCCGCAGCACCTGTTCTACCTTGTCGTCTTTCATGATGATGTCCTGAACCTGTTCGCGACATTTTCGCAGAACTTCCACAATCTTGCCGTATGCTTTGCTTGACACGCCCATGGTAATCCCGGAGACAAAGCGTTCCTCTACCGAAAAGCGGTCAATGGCGTCGACGGCAAAGACTGCCATCTGCTTGTTCATGGAGCGCACGGCCAAAGAAATGGACTGGGTATCACCGGCAAGCAACTTATCCGTCTGCGAATAGGCGCCGTCCCCTGCCTTCTTGAGGATTCCCGAATCCACCTGAAACTTGATGGAGTCCCCCACCTCCTTGGCGGAAACCTTGTGGACGCACTTGTCCGCAATCTCTTTGGGCAACTTTCCCGGCATGGCAGGGGCCAGCTCACGCACCACCGGGTGAACCCAAGAATCGTAATACTTGTAAGCCTCTGCACCGATAAGACTCACCTTGTTTGCGTCTGCAATGGATTGCATCTCGGCGTAGGCGTAGCGCCTTTTTTCATCGGTCTTGGCCTGTGCGTAGGTCACCATGTTGAAGAAGTAGTCGCGTTCCATGCCGACAAACTTGAAGGCGTCCGCCACCTTGACGGTGGCTTTTTTTCCAAGGTTTGCCTTGCCCTCGCAAACCCGCTGCATGAATACCGGCGAAACAAAACCCGACATCCGCGAGTAGTCGCGCCAGGAGAATGCGGAGGTTCGTTTTTTCAGGTCGTAATAATCCCGCAAAAAGCGCCTATAGTCTTGGTACATCAAGATGGAATTCATACCTACAAATCTATGTTACCGCATCTCAATTGTCAATATTTTTGATACAAAAAGTCTATTTTTGTTTAATTTTCACCATTTTTACGAATCAAAAATTTTTTGGATACACTTTGAATACACTTAGGATGGGCGACGGATTATATGATTTTCATAAAGTCTATTATTAACGCCGCACAATTGAACGTTTCTACGGAATGATTTAACCTTTACCTATATTTGGGGCAATACAAGGATTTTACCATGACAAAAGCACTTTACCGATACCCCGCAGAATGGGAAAAACAGGAAGCCACCTGGCTTGCCTTCCCTCACAACAAGCTGAACTGGCACGGAGAACGTGGCGTCAAAATCCGCAAGTTCTACGTGGAGCTGATCCGCACCATCAGCGAGTTCCAGCCGGTAAACGTGCTGGTCCCGAACAAGAAATTTTTGACCTTGGACGAAAAGTTCGCCGTGGCCGACAGGCCTTATCCCGCCAGTTTTTTCATGGTCAAGACCGACGACATCTGGATTCGGGACTACGGCCCCTTCTTCGTGAAAAAGGGCAAGGAAACTGTGGTTTCCGAGACGGTCTTTAACGCCTGGGGCGCGAAGTTCCCTCCATGGAAAAACGACAACCAGATTCCCGGGCGCATCGCAGACCTGCTGGAATACAAGAAAGGCGTGAGCGTTCCCTACATTTTCGAGGGAGGCGCTATCGAAGTGAACGGAGACGGTCTCGGCATGACCACCCTGGACTGCCTCGTGGGCAAGAACCGCAACAAGGTGGAAGACCTTTCGAAAGTCATCAAGGCCATCTGTGAGATGCTGGGGCTCAAGGCCCTGCTGGTGCTCCCCAAGGGCCTTGTAGGCGACCACACCGACGGACACATCGACAACGTGGCCCGCTTCGTGGCTACTGACAGGGTGGTCATTCCGGCGGCAAGCCCGAGGAGCGCCAACGGCAAATACCTGGAAGAAGCCCGCGCCGCCATTTTGGAATTCCTGAAACTCCACTACGGCAAAAAAGCCAAGGTGGACACCATCCCGCTGCCGCCCCAGCGCAAGTTACCCGACGGGCAGATCCTCCCGGCCAGCTACATGAATTTCATCTATGTGAACGGTGGGTTAATTTATCCTAAATACAGGTGTGCCGCCGACAAGGTGGCCGAAGAATATTTCCGCAAGGTTTACCCCAAACGGAAGATTATCGGGCTGGACTGCCGCACCGTCATCGAAGAGGGCGGAAGCCTGCACTGCATGAGCAAGCACGAAAGCGCTTAATTACAGCGGCAAGCTCATCTGCCCCGTTTTCGGGTCTTTTAGAGGTTCTGGCACGGGTTTTGCTCGCACGGCTTCGGTCACGGGTTCTGCAACCGTCGATTCCGCAGGTGCTTCCGATGGTTTGACCGGTGCGGCCTGAGCGGCGTTCTGACCTTCGTTCAGGCGTTCATCCAGCAGGTTTCTCGGCGGGACTTTTGCCGCCTGCGTAGCACCCTCGGTCTTTTTTGCGCGGGCGATGGCGTTCTTGGCCAGCTGATCCACAGCCTCGTTCCACTTGACTCCCGTGTGTGCCGCCACCTTCTCGAAACTCACCCGATGGACTAGCGGGCGGCAGGCCTCCACGTATTTCTTGGCGATGGAACTTTTGGCCTTCCACTCCCCCTTGGCCCAGCGTGCCACACCTTCGTAGTCGTGGCAGATGACGGCGGTGCGGTCGTTGGCCTCCAGCCAGCGCATGGCCTGATAGCTCGCCATGACTTCGCCGTCGATGTTGCGGCTTTCGGCATCGAACACAGTCACTCCGAAGCCGTGCGCAACTTCTTGATCGTTTTCCACCACGATAAAGCCCCAGCCCGCCTTGGGGTAACCTTCCAAGAAAGAACCGTCCACGTAGATGCGGAGTCCCTTGGGGGCAGGAGCGGAAACGCCGTTCAGCCAGTTCGCCGCCTCTTGCCGCGTTGGAAAAGCGCGAAAAAGCACGCCCTTGACGCCATGGGTGAGTTCCTGGCATTCTTCCCAAGAAAGCACGATTTTTCCGCCGTCTGGCGCCTTTATCGCATAGAATTTCTGTTTCGCCATCTGCCCAAATTTATATATTTTGTGAGACTATAATTTTGGAGACCCTTTGAAACCTTCGCCTTACTTTGCCGATCGGTTTAAGTACTTTTTCAAGCGATTCGCCAGCAGCGAGTCGCTCCGTCGGTGGTTCCTGAAACAGGCGGGCGAAGATTCCGGAGCTTTCAGTTTTCCGGACATTTTGAAGAACCACCCCAAGACACTGGTGTTTTTGCCCCGAAAGTTCGAGGACGCAGTGGCTTTCTTAAGCCCTATGCCCAAGGAATGGTTCAACAACGTGCAGTTTTGCGCCCACGAGAGCCTGCAGGCCCTGATTTCGGCCAAGCGGAGCCACGCCTTCTACTTTAGCGACCTGGAATGCCGTTTCGGCGAACCCGTTTTCGAGGGAATCCTTGCAAAAATCGAGGCTTACGAGCCCGAAGTTTGCATCTACCTGGACGAGCCCTTCTTGCCGAGACTTTACCTGGCCAAAAAAAGCGGAGCCCAGTGCCGTATCGGGTTCAACAGCGAGTCCCTTTACCCCTTCTTGAACCTGAGCCTCCACCCCGACCAGTCATCGGAAGCGGCCCTCATCTCCAAGTATTACGGAGTGACCTGATGTACAAGGGTTCAGGAAGCAAGATAGAGAACGGCGGCTACGCGGATCTGCATTTGCACACCCGCCTTTCTGACGGCAGCCTCTCTGTCGAAGAACTGCTGACCCTCTGCAAGCGCAGGGGGCTCCGGTGCATTTCCATCACCGACCACGACAACCTGGACAGCTACAAGCTGGCCGAGGGCCCTGCCAAGGATATCGGGCTGGAAATCATCCCCGGCATCGAGATTTCAGCGGTATGGCAGGGCAAGGACATCCATATTTTGGGCTATTTCTGCGACCCCACCAACCTGGCCCTGAACATGGAGATGGAGGACTTTACCAAGCAGAGGATAACCCGCGCAAAGGCCATCATCAAGAAGCTGAACGCCCTGGGAATCGACATCACCTTCGAAAAGGTGAATTCCTACTGCAAGGGAAAGGTTATCGGTCGGCCCCACATCGCCATGTCCCTGGTGGACGAAGAATACATTTCCAACTTCGCAGAAGCCTTCACCAAATACCTCGGGGACGGCTGTGTAGCCTTTGTGGAAAAGAAGGGACTGAACCCGCAACAGACCATCCGCCTCATCGAAAACGCCGGCGGAATTGCGGTGCTCGCCCACCCCTACAAGTCGGGCCTCAGCGACGAGTTCATCGAGAACATGGTGGAATGGGGAATCCAGGGCATGGAAGTCTATAGCCCCGCCCAGAAGGGTGCCGTGGGCCGCAAATACAAGGAAATGGCCCAGAAGTTCGGGCTGGTGGGCACCGGCGGTTCGGACTTTCATACCGAAAGCAGCAACTACATGCCCGGCTGCATGAAAATGCCCTACTCCGTAGTGCAGGCCCTCCGCGAAAGGCGTGAAAAATCCAGAGCGGAATGGTTCTAGAGAAGTGTGGGTTGTGAGTTGTGGGTTGTGAGTTGTGGGTTGTGAGTTGTGGATTGCGAGTTGTGAGTTGTGAGTTGTGAGTTGTGAGTTGCGAGTTATGAGTTGTGATGTGCGGGATGTGGAGTGTGAAATGTGTAGTGAGATGGTCGTAGTATAGGGAACTTGCTTTTTTCGTGAAATTATTTAAACTACACATAAGCCTGCTTGCAGTCCTGTCGATGGTCTGGACCGTATTTGGCGAGCCCCTGACGCCCCGCGCCTACACCCAGCCGAGCCCTCAGGACACCCTGTGGGACTCCCCCGACAGCCCGGATCCGGCCGTCCGTGAAAACGACGCGGGCCGCTGGGTCATCGCCCTCCGGGAACTGATGGAGCGGACCTACGACGTATCCGGCCAGAAGGCGGAATGGGTGCTGGGGACATCGATTCTCGGGAATCCGGAGCTGAACCCCACGGCCTTTGGCATGGGAAGCGTAAGCAGGCGTTTCCCCAGCAAACTGGCGGGACTCTACACTACAAGGCTTGGCTACGACGGCTCCACCCTGACCCTGAACGGCGAAAACGGAATCCTTACCGAAGAGCGGCACGGGATTCCTGTAGATACCCCCGTCACCGACCTGGCCTGGGAACGGGGGCCCTTTGACGGCAACGCCCTGCGGCTGGATTTTAGGCGCATCATCACCGACTCGGTGGCCCTGGACTTTGGCATCCAGAGCCGTTCCAACAAAAACAGCAAGGAATACGAGTACCAGAACGTGACCCACTCCCCCTATTTTTCCCTGGGCCGCGACTCCACCTCTATCCCCTTCGGTGGACGCAACATCGCCATGAACAGCATCCACGTGCAGCCCATGCTGACCTGGCGTTTCGGATTCGGCAAGGCTTTTGTGAAGATGAACTACATGGACCTTTACAATGCCGACAATTCCACCCACAAGGTAATCCTTGACACCCTGGACAAGGCCAAGCGCACCTTCCAGACAGACCCCTACGGCATTTCCATCGAAAGCCGCGGCTATGGCGCAGGTTTTGAACTCTACCCCATCAAGAACCTGATTTTCAGCGCCGACGTCTATTCCGGCACTCACGAAATCGAAGAGGATTCCCTGCCCCACCTGTACCGGGGCGACACCACCTGGACAGACACGCTAGACATCCAGCATACCGACAGCCTCTACTACGACACCCTGAGGGAATACACCTACGAGACCCTACTGGGGGATTTCGGCATCCGCTACAACACGCTGTTCAATCCGGCCCTCAAGTTCCAGTATGAATTTTTGGACGGCTACGAATATTTCGAAGACTACCGCAAGCAGCACCTGCAGGACCGCGAGGTGGGCTACCTGGAACTTTCGGACACCCTGGGAATCCTGCTTTTCCGCACCCAGGCGGGCCTCCAGCGGAACAGTTCCATCACCGACGACGAGGACTACGCCAAAGCCTACTCCGCAGACGCCACACTGATGCTTCCCTTCCATTTCCGCGTCAACGGCTCTATCCGCAGGGACAACAAGTTCCCCGACATGAACCAGCTGGCCTTTATGGAAGTGGGCCGTGTCGCCTTCCCCAACGAAAACCTGAACTACGAAAAACGGAAACGCAAGACGGTAAACATCGGCTGGTATTCCCGGGAAGTCTTTTATGGAATTGGCATCCGCCACGAAAAAGTGAAAAGCCCCATCAGACAGCGCTGGGTTACCGAAAACCTGGAATCCGTAGAGAGCGCGTTCCAGTGGGTCAACCTGAAAAAGGCGGAGACCTGGGACTGGATGCTACAGACGGGATTCCGCCTAGGCAACTGGAAATTCTACCTGGAACGAGGCCAGGTGCTAGACCGGAAATACAAGCTTATTGACACGCCTGAACTTTACTACAAGGGAAGCATCCACTGGCAGAACCGTTTTGTCAGTGACCGTCTGGGGGTAAGCGTCCGCGTGGACTGGCAATGGTTCGACCACCGTTACGACTGCACCATCAACGAGTTTGGCGAACCCGAGCTGGAGCTGATGAAGCACTACCTGGCACTGGATTTCGAAGCCCGCATGCAGATTCTCTCCTTTGAGCTCTACAACCGCATCGAGAACTTCAACCACAGCATCTACATGCCGGAATCCGGCTACACCCCCGAGGGACTGCGCTTCGCCTACGGCATTGTGTGGACATTTAGGAATTAAAGAGTAGAGGCTAGGAGCTAGGGGCTAGGATCTAGGATCTAGAGGCTAGGATTTAGGGGCTAGGATTTAGGGGATAGGGGCTAGGAAAAAATGGACGATAAAAGAGCAGAAGACTTTTCCAGATATTTCGAGCTGAAAAAACAGCTAGAAGAAGCAAGCCGCCTTTACTACAAGGAAGGCGTCTCCCCCATGAGCGACCAGGATTTTGACTTTGGCCTCAAGGAGATGGAAGCGCTCGAGGCGAAATACCCGGAACTGCACGGAAAGGATTCGCTCACACAGAAAGTCGGAAGCGACCTCACCAACGACTTTGCGAAGGTCGCACACGCGGTGCCCATGCTCAGCATCGCAAACGTCTATAGCGCCGAAGAAATGGCGGAATTTGTAAGGGCGGCCGAGGACGGGATTGCAGACTTAGACGAAAGACGAAAGACGAAAGACGAAAGAGGCGAGAGCAATGAAATAGCTCGCAAGTTCATTGCCGAGCCGACAAGTCTTGGCTCAAAGAGCAAAGACGAAAGAGACGAGAGCAATCCAGAATCACTATCGTCTATCGTCTACCAGCGAAGCGATCTTTCGTCTAAAAAATGGATCTGCGAGCGGAAAATTGACGGTGTCTCGCTTTCGATTGTGTACGAAAACGGACGCTTGAAGCAGGCGGCTACCCGCGGCGACGGAACCCAGGGCGATGACGTGACTCTGAACGCCCTCACGATTGCGGACATTCCCGAATACTTTGACGCAAAGAAACTGAAAATCGACCCCAGCGAAATTCCCCAGGGCACTTTTGAAGTCCGCGGCGAAGTCTATATGGAGCGCGAGGCCTTCGAGCGACTGAACGAGCAGTTTATTCTGGAAGGCAAGAAGATTTTCCAGAACCCCCGCAATACTGTTTCGGGTTCCCTCAAGCTCAAGAGCGTGGCCGAGTGCAAGACGCGACCCATGCGATTCTTCGCCTACCACATTCCCCAGAGCAACAACAAGACCCACGAAGAGAACCTGCTGCAGCTCAAGCGTCTCGGGTTCCACACCAACGATTACTGGACAGCGGACAATACCGAAGAAATCATGAAGATTTCGGAACAGATTGGCGCGAGCCGCGACAGCCTTCCCTTCGAAATTGACGGTATGGTGGTAAAACTCAACGACCTTGCCATGCAGCGGGCTCTCGGCACCACCAGCAAGAGCCCCCGCTGGGCCATCGCCTACAAGTTCAAGGCCGAACGGGCCTACACGCCGCTTCTTTCCGTAGAATTCCAGGTAGGCCGCACCGGTGCGGTGACGCCCGTGGCGAACCTCGCACCCGTGCGTCTTGCGGGCACTACCGTCAAGCGCGCCACCCTCCACAACTTCGACGAAGTGGCCCGTCTGGACCTGCACTACGGAGACACTGTGGGCGTCGAGAAGGGTGGCGAAATCATCCCGAAAATTACCGATGTCAAGAAGGAACTTCGCCCCATTGGGGCAGAGCCGGTCATTGCCCCCACGAAGTGCCCCGAATGCGGCGAACCCCTTACCCATGTAGATGGCGAAGTCATTCTCCGCTGCGAAAACATGCACTGTGGGGCTCAGGTGCAATGCCTGTTCGAGCATTTCGTGAGCCGCGAGGCCATGAACATCGAGAATCTGGGCCCTTCGCTTATCGCAAGCCTTATCGCTACAGGCAAAATCAAGCGGATTCCCGACCTTTACCGCCTCACGCTAGAAGACCTGGAATCCCAGGAACGCATGGCCAAGAAGAGCGCCAAAAACGTCTTTGACGCCATCGCCGCCTCCAAGGAACGGAGTTTGGAGAACCTTCTCCACGGTCTCGGCATCCGTTTCGTGGGCCGCACCAGCGCAAGGAACATCGCCAAGCATTTCCGCACTCTTGAAAAAATCCGCACGGCTACCGTCGAAGACCTGCAGAACGTCACCGACGTGGGCGAACGCATCGGAAAGTCCGTCTATGACTTTTTCCACACGGAACGCTACACCCAGGAAATCGACGAACTGATTGAACTAGGCTGCCCCACGGAATTCAAGGGTGTCGTAAAGACGCTTTTCCAGGGGCAGACCGCCGTCATAACGGGAACGCTGCCCACTATGGACCGGGACGAGGCCCGCAAGCTTATCGAAGAGAACGGCGGCAAAGTCGCTGGCTCCGTCAGCAAAAAGACCAGCTGGGTCTTGGCAGGCGAAGCTGCCGGCAGCAAGCTTACCAAGGCCAACGAACTGGGAATTCCTGTGCACGACGAAGCTTGGCTCTTGGAACAAATCGCCGCGGCAGATTCCGACGCAGGTAGCGATAGCGGCGACACCCCCGTCAACAATTCGTCGAACGTCGAAAAAGAAAAGCCCGCTGCACAGGGCAACGGGCAACTGAGTTTATTCTAGATGGCGGCTCAGGGCCGCCATGACGCTGAAGGAATTGACCGTTCTTACTCCTGAACAGCGCCCACTTCAGAGGCGTTCACCACGCGGATTTCGATACGGCGGTTGGCCTTGCGGCCTGCCTCGGTGGAATTGTCCGCCTTGGGCCTGCTGGGGCCATAACCTACGGCCGTCACCCGGTCCGGAGATATTCCCTTCTTGATCATGTAGGCGCGCACGCTAGCGGCACGTTCTTCGGAAAGAGTCTGGTTCAATTCGTCACTACCTTCGGAACTGGTGTGGCCTTCGATTTCCACCTTGGCCTTGGTATTGCGCTTGAGACCTTCAATGGCCGTATTCAACGTCTTGAGGGAACTGGGCACCAGTTCGGCGCTTCCCGCCTTGAAGGTAACGCCCGTCAGTTCAGCACGGGTGTCGTCGAACACCACCGTCACGCCGCCGGTACTGGCCGTCAAGGAAACGTAAGGAGTCTCGCCGCACTCGAAGGGGCCCGTCAGACTTTCGCAGAGAATCTTGTAGGAATCTTCGCGAGGGATATGGAAACTGGCCTCGCCGTAGGTATCCGTAGTCACCTTGATCTTGTTCTTGGGTTTCTTGATGCCCACGAAGGTCAGCGTCTTCTTGGCGTGAGGAACATCGTCATCGTTCACGTAGGTAATGTTCAGCACCGCATGTGTCTTGTTGGGGGCCAAATCTTTGGCAAAGACCGAAGGAACCGCAATCAAAGAGGCAAATGCCAAGGACAAGGCAAAACAAAGACCTTTCATATAAACTCCTAGAAATAACAACCCATACCCCAAGGAAACACCTTGAAGCTATTTCCCGGAGAGCGATACAAATATAGACTTTTTATTAGACGAAAACCTGATTAGTCATGTATACAACGGACTGACAAACCATAATCTTTATGTTCATCACTCCAAGTATAATGGTACGCAGCAATCATGATACGGGAAATCACCCCCTTGAATTCTTCATTGTCACCAGATCTATAAACCTTTGTTGTACTCCAATAATAAGCATTGCTTTTGTTGCCCAACCCACTTACACTGCTATACATTCCCGTAGGCAAAGCCGAAAAACCGGTCCTGTTGGTAGCCCTATCCCAAATATCGCTGTCGCGAGACTGCAGCTGAAAAACTTCCCCATCTCCACCTATACTCTCGGCATATGCAATAAGTTCATCCCATTCCGACTGATCCGGCAAGTGCCAATTTTCTGGACATAACCCGCGAATGCCGCTTTCCTTGGCACAACTGTTGCCATAGCCGCAGCCTTTTGCATCATTACTGAATAAACCTGCACTATCCACGGCGGCATCCCAGGTATAAAGCATTCCATAGAGTTCAGGAAGAGGCTTATCGTCATAATCTTTTGGAACAATCACTCCCTCAGGATAGTTCTTAAAGTTAAGATTCTGGGCCATCCATGTCTGGTTCCCTATCCTAACCGTTCTGTAAACCTGCCTATCACGATCATCTGTAATCGTAGAATACTCTACGACCAGCCTGGGAGAGGTATCCTTTATACAGCGAACAGAAACTCTGTCGGCAGGGTCGTTTGTCTTTATCAATTTTTGACTACTCTTTATAAGAAGAGTATACGGGTCGGAAGCACCTACGCTTCTACTCCAATAACGGGCAACTTCGCCTAGGTAGTAGTAATCAGCTTTATTATCACCATAGTTATAAGTATAAAGGGCCGAAGGAATTGCAGAAAAACCGGAAGTATTAGTGGCTCCGGACCACTCTGCAAAACCAAGTGCCTGCAAGTCTCCTGCACTTGAAACATAAGACGTGAGTGTCTCAAATTCCTCATCAGACGGAACATGCCAGCCATCAGGACACACACCCCGCAATACAGGGAAGTAACCGCAAGAAGCATTATCTCCACAACCAAGGCCTTCTTCAGAATATAGACCAGCAGAATCTAGTGCAGCAGACCAGGTATAGAGGCGACCGTATTTTTCACAGTTGGCAGGATCGTCACCGTAGCAGAAACTGTGTGACGTACCCTTCTCGTATAGGAAATTTAGGTTCTGCGCCATCCAGGTCTGGGTCCCTATGGTAATGGTCTTGTAAAGTTGACCGTCCCGTTCATCAATGAGATCACCGTAACTCTTTTCAGGATTCAAATAATCGGTAATGACAGAGGTCGTTGAAATAGGACCCACACTACTACTTGAACTGCCGACCCCGCTGTTCGCACTACTAGTCCCGCTGTTAGTACTGCCGGAACCTGCACTATCTCCCGAAGTTACGCTTGAACCAGAATCCGAATTCTTGCCACTGGAATTGGAGTCAGCATTATTTCCGCTGGAACCAGAGTCTACCTCTTTCCCATCGGCATTGGCTTCCTTGCCACTGGAAATAGATTCCTTACCGTTAGAACCAGGGTCTACATCGTTTGAACCATTGGAATCCGATGAAAGTGAATCATCAGCAGCAAAGGCCCCTTCGTAGTCGTCCTTATACTCATTTGCATAATCGGTACAGCCTACAAAGAGGAACGCCATCGTAACGGCGGCAAAAAAAACAACCATTCCTAACTTTATATTCCGAATCCCAAGCTTCATGTTTCCTCCTAGAACAAGAATGTAAGGGCCGCACCCACAGCGCCACCAATTACAAGACCTATACCTACGGTACGCATTGTCTGTGCATTCTCCATTTTATCAAGATGGTCGTCGTATTCTTCGCGACTCGACGGTTCCTTCTCTCTTTCCGATTTTGCCTTGTTGTTGAATACGGCCGCCATCACGCCACCACCAACGACAACGGCTCCCGCAATCGCTAGCGGAATCCAATGAATCTTCAACCCCGATTTTCCCTGCGGCTCGACAGGTTCTTTTGCTGCTACGGCCGCTTCTGCCGCTGCATTCTCCTTGGCCTGCATTTCAGCAACATCCTGCTTGAGAGAATCTTCGATAGTCTTGGGCTCAGCCTTTGGTTCCACCAATGGCATAGAGGTATCCCCCACCGCCGCCGTGGTAGACTCTTCCTTGACCGACGCCTTGACATCGGTAAACTCGTCATTCGTCTTGGGCTTGCCCCATGTCCAACGGCCGACAAGGTCCTTGTCCTGGAACACTGAGGTAAACTCTACGCGACCCTTGAAGTTCTGCATTTCGCCATTGATTCCAAGAGGCAAATTCACCTTTTTATTCGGGAGGTTTACAATGATATGGGAATACTTGCGGCCTGTAGGCAAAGCCTCGACACCAAAGAGTTGAGTTCCATTCAGATAGTAAGATCCAGAAATCGCCTTATTCAGGTCTAGGTAAAAATCAAGGTATTCCGGTTCCACCACAATCATCACATTGGCCTTGGCCGCTGTAAGGGAGTCGTTAATCTCATTCACAGACTCCAGGAACAGCGGGGCAAACTCGTCCCCCGATTTGCGCAGTACAATATCACCGCACTTATCCAACCAACGGTTCATCAAGTTGCTCTGTTGCTCCATACGGAGAGAATCAAAGTATAGACTGAAATTATAGGTGGCGTCGAAGGCCCCCTCCATGTTCAACGGTTCCAAGTCAACCGAACCATTCAACTTGAGCAACTGATCCTTGGCGACCAGAATTCGGCCAAGGGCCGAAGCGCACACCTTGATTTGCGCCGTGCGTTCTGCAAGGCTGTTGCCCATGGTCATGGAACCTAGGCGGAGTTCACCTGTCACTTCCATGTACTTGGTTTCGAATACGGGAAGGTCTACCGCATAGAAATGACTACATTCGTCGTCCAACACCTCGTTAATGGAAATCATGGAACAGCGGTCATTCATCTGCGCAATCCTGTTGGCCGCTTCCCACAGGGAATCCAGAGTGGCATTACCCCCGACTTCGGTCTTCAGACTTTCCAAATCTTTCTTGATTGTGGCGAATTCATCAGCATTCTTCACAAAAATGGATGCCGTCGGGTCAGACCATCCAGCAGACACTAGGACTGCTACTAAAAATATCAATATGCGACAACACTGCATTGTATCTCTTTGTTACGGAAGTTTATACAATTTTAATTTATCTTTTTTTTTGCACAAAGTATCACAAAGACTAAAAAAAACGTCTTTTTCTTAGTTTTTGTGTCAAAACAGCACTGTTTCTAGTCATAAAGTCCCAGCATTTCTATATTTACGCCGCATTTGGGGTATTTACAGGCAAAAAAAAATGAGCGAAAACTACAAGTACGGGTTTGTAACGGATATCGAGAACGAGGCCTTCGAGAAAGGTCTGAACGAAGATATCATCCGCCGGGCATCCAAGCTTCGCGGCGAGCCCCAATTCATGTTGGATTTTCGCCTGAAAGCCTATGAAAAGCTCAAGACCATGGAGCAGCCCAACTGGGGCGAGCTGAGTTTCGCGCCGGTGGACCTGCAGGACATCGTCTACTACTCCGCCCCCAAAACCAAGAAGAGCCACGAGAAAATCGAAGATGTGGACCCAGAACTCCTGGCCACCTTCGAAAAGCTGGGCATTCCGCTGGACGAACAGAAGCGTCTGGCCAACGTGGCCGTAGACGCGGTCTTTGACTCGGTGAGCATATACACCAGCCACAAGCGCAAGCTCATGGAAATGGGCATTCTGTTCTGCAGTATTAGCGACGCCATCAAGGAATACCCCGAACTCATCGAGGAATACCTAGGAAGCGTGGTGCCCGCGGGCGACAACTATTTTGCGGCTTTGAACAGCGCAGTCTTTGGCGACGGAAGCTTCGTCTACATTCCGCCCGGAGTCAAGTGCCCTATGGACCTTTCCACCTACTTCCGTATCAACAACAAGGAAGCTGGCCAGTTCGAACGCACCCTGATTATCGCCGATGAAGGCGCCAGCGTGAGCTACCTGGAAGGCTGCACCGCGCCGGAATTCAGCAGCAAGCAGTTGCACAGCGCCATCGTGGAACTGGTAGCGAAGGATAACGCAAGCATTAAATACTCGACCGTGCAGAACTGGTACGCGGGCGACCGCGAGACGGGAGCCGGTGGCGTGTACAACTTTGTCACCAAACGCGGCAAGTGTGCCGGCAAGAACAGCCGCATCAGCTGGACGCAGGTCGAAACCGGTTCCGCCATCACGTGGAAGTATCCGAGCTGCGTGCTGCTGGGAGACAACTCCGTCGGAGAATTTTACAGCGTGGCCCTCACCAACGGGCACATGCAGGCCGATACCGGCACCAAGATGATCCACATCGGCAAGAACACCAAGAGCACTATCATTTCGAAGGGTATCAGCGCCGACTACTCCAGCAACGCCTACCGCGGCGAAGTGAGCATCCGCAAATCCGCCACAGGCGCCCGGAACTACACGCAATGCGACAGCATGTTGGTAGGCGACAAGAGTGCAGCCCACACCTTCCCCTACATCACCGTCGCAAACGCAAGTTCCACCACGGAACACGAGGCCACCACCAGCCGCATCAGCGAAGACCAGCTTTTCTACTTCGAAAGCCGCGGCATCAAGCGCGAAGACGCCATTCAGGCGATGGTGGGCGGTTTCTGTAAAGACGTGTTCAAGGAGCTCCCGGGCGAATTCGCCACCGAGGCAAGGCAGTTGCTGACGCTCAAGCTCGAGCACAGCGTCGGGTAAGGCGCTTACAAAAACATTCCTTTTTCCTTATTTCGGCTTTTTGATAAATTTCGTCAAATCATTTTCCACAAAAAACGGTGTGAAAACCGTATAAAATAAGCTATCTTTGGGCGCAAAAAAAGGGGATTCCATGAGCAAGAGAAGAATCGTCATTACCGGCATCGGTGCCGTAACTCCCGTCGGAAAGAATGTAGCCGACATGTGGCAATCCATCAAGCTGGGAAAGAGCGGTATCGCCCCCATAACCCTTTTTGACGCCTCCAATTGCTCCGTAAAAATCGCCGCCGAAATCAAGGATTTCAAGCCCGAAGAACACGGAATCGACCCCAAGGAAGCCCGCCGTATGGCCCGCTTCACCCAGTTCTTGGTAGGAGCCGCCAACGAGGCGGTCAAGGACGCTGGACTCACCAAGGAACAGCTGGCCGAAGACACTACGGGAATCGTGGCCGGAAACGGCCTTTCGGGAATGGACGTGCTTGACGAGACCTACAACAAGTATATCGAAGGCGGCAAGCGGAGAGTTTCGCCTCTCGCCATGCCGGAACTGATTCCCAACGAGGCCTGCGCCAACGTTTCCATCGCTCTGGGTATCACGGGCCTTGCCCATACGGTGTGCACCGCCTGTGCCTCCGGCACCGACGCCATCGGGGTCGCCCTGGACTCCATCCGGTCCGGCCGTCTGGACGTGTGCCTGGCGGGTGGTTCCGAAAGCGGCATTACGGAATATTCCATCAAGAGCTTTGCGGGCATGCACGCCCTTACTGACAAGTTCAACGACGACCCCGAGAAGGCGTCCCGCCCATTCGACAAAGACCGTAGCGGCTTTGTCATGGGCGAAGGCGGTGCCGTGATGGTTCTGGAAGAGTTGGAACATGCCAAGGCCCGCGGCGCCAAGATTTATGCGGAACTGGCCGGCTACGGTGCCTCTGCCGACGCCTACCACATTACCAGCCCCCGCCCGGGTGGAGAGACCTGCGCAAAGGCCATGAGCCGCGCCCTGAAGGATGCGGATATTGCACCCACCAACGTGGACTACTACAACGCCCACGGTACCTCCACCCACTTAAACGACATTACCGAAACCGAGATGCTGAAAATCGTGCTGGGCGAACACGCCTACAAGATCAAGGTTTCCAGCACCAAGAGCATGACCGGCCACTGTGTCGGCGCCGCAGGCGTCATCGAGGCCATCATCTCCACCCTCGCCATCCGCGACTCCTTCTACCCCGCCACCTTGAACCTGGACAATCCCGACGAGGGCTGCGACCTGGATTACGTGCCGAAGGTAGGCGTCGAAGGAAACATCGACGTGGCCGTTTCCGCATCTCTCGGTTTTGGCGGTCACAACGGCGTAGTCGTCATCAAGAAATTTAATGGCTAACAAGCCAAATCAAAAAAAAGGAATATAATGATTATCCAACCCATGATTCGTAGCAACATGTGCATCAACGCCCACCCCAAGGGCTGCGCTGCCGACGTCGTTCGTCAAATCAAGTATGTGCAAAAGAAAAAGGCCGAAAGGGGCCCGCTCAAGGGTGAACCCAAGACCGTGCTGGTAGTGGGATGCTCCACCGGTTACGGGCTTGCCAGCCGCATTTCTGCCGCCTTTGAATATGGTGCCGACACCATCGGCATTTCCTTCGAAAAGGAAGGCTCCGAACAAAAATCCGGCACGCCGGGCTGGTACAACAACATGGCCTTCGACCGCGAAGCCAAGGCCGCAGGCCTCCAGTCCGTCACTTTCAACGGCGATGCTTTCTCCCACGACATGCGTAAGAAGGTCATCGAAACCGTGAAGCAGATGGGCAAGAAGATCGACCTGATTATCTACAGCGTGGCCTCTGCCGTCCGTGTGGACCCGGACACGGGCGTCATGTACCGCAGCGTGCTGAAGCCCATCGGAGAGACCTTCTCTGGCGAGACCATCGACTGCATGACCGGCAAGATCAGCACCATCAGTGCCGAGCCCGCCACCGCCGAAGAAGCGGAAAACTCCGTGAAGGTCATGGGCGGCGAGGACTGGGCTCTCTGGATTCGCCAGCTGGCCGCCGCAGGCGTTCTTGCCGAAGGCGTAAAGACGGTAGCCTACTCCTACATCGGACCGAGCCTTTCCCACCCCATCTACCGCGACGGCACCATCGGTGGCGCCAAGAAGCACCTGGAAAAGACCGCCAAGAAACTCCACGCCGAACTCCAGGCAACCCTCAAGGGCGAAGCCTACGTGTCCGTGAACAAGGGCCTGGTGACACGCTCCAGCGCCGTCATCCCCATTATCCCGCTGTACCTGTCCGTGCTGTTCAAGGTCATGAAGGAACAGGGCACCCACGAAGGCTGCATCGAGCAGATGGAACGCCTGTTTGCCGAACGCCTTTACACCGGCTCTGCCGTACCTACCGACGAGAACCATCTTATCCGAATCGACGACCTGGAAATGGATCCCAAGGTCCAGGAAGAAGTCAAAAAACGCATGGCCACCATCACCCAGGATAACTTCGCCCAGGTAGGCGACCTGGAAGGCTACCGCCACGACTTTTTGGCCACCAACGGTTTCGACGTAGAAGGTGTGGACTACAACGCCGACGTAGCCACCATGGCGACAATCTAGGCCCGAGGCTAGTAATGAGTTGTCAGTTATGAGTTGTGAGTTCTAATAATTTTGTATCTTTAGAGGGAACAAAGTAGCACAGGAGCATAGTATGTCCGATTGGCTGTTCAAATCATGGATCAAGGTTTCCGTCGTGACGGTTATCCTTTTCTTTTTTTATCACCTTTTCATCTCCCTGAAACTGGAACAGGAAGATTTCAAGAACAATTCCAACGACCAAGAGTAGGCTCACCTTATGGAACAAAACAAGGACATTGCCGACATCCAGGCCGCCGAAGCGGTATTCCACAAGAAGAAAAAGTTCATTTTGTGCTACCACAGCTTTAGCGTCATGAATTTCAAAAAGGCCCGTGTGCAAATCCGCAAGATTGCAGAAGCCGCAGGCTCCCCCATCAGCATCGCCGTGGTGCCCGCCTTTGGCGCCGCTCCGGAATCAGAAGCCGAAGAATTCCGCGAAGAACTGGAAAAGTTCGTGCAGGAAGGCTACGAAATCATGCTCCACGGGGCACGCCACCGGGCAGACCTTTCCCTGAAGCGCAGCCTCCAGGGCAAGCTCGCCCTGCTGATTTCCAACAACGAGGCCGAATTTGCAGGCCTCAACGAACGACTCACCCAGGCGCTCCTCAAGCGCAGCCTCGCCCTGTGGAAGGCCCACGGCACAGGCAAACCCTCCGGATTCATTCCGCCCATCTGGTTCGGGAACAAGTTCCTCAAGCAGCAGGCCCTGGAAATCTTCGACTACTACGAAGATTACCACGGCATCTACAAGAAGATTGGCGACAAGATCAAGAAAACCTATTCCAAGACCCTCAGCTTTTCCATTATTCCAAACGCGCTCCTGGGTCTTGCCCAGACCTACGCCTGCCTCCGGATGCTCCTGCCGGGCGGCACCCACCGTCTGGTATTCCACGAAAAGGATTTCAGGACCATCGGCGAGAAACGCATCTTGAACATGGTGCGCTACACCTCCACCATGCGCGAAAAAATCATGTACAAGGATCTGTAAGGTCAGAATCTCGGGAATCAAGATATGATGCTCAACAAGTTTCTCTCCCGGACGGAATACAGTTCTTACGACGACCTTTACAAGAACTTCAAGATTTCCATTCCGGAAAATTTCAATTTTGCCTACGATGTGGTAGATGAATACGCCAAGGAAGAACCCAAGCGCGAAGCTCTAGTCTGGTGTGACGACGAAGACGAGAGCCACATCTTTACCTTCAAGGATCTGTCGCTAGCCTCCCAGCGCACGGCCAACTTTTTGGTAGAACAGGGAATCGTCAAGGGCGACCGGGTGATGCTCATCCTCCGCCGCCGTTACGAATTCTGGTTTTTCCTCTTGGCACTGCACCGCATTGGCGCCATCGCCATCCCAGCCACCAACATGCTGGCCGCCGAAGACCTGGAATACCGTTTCAAGGCAGCCGACGTGAAAATGGTGGTGACCTACGACGAGCCCACCCTCCAAAAAGAGGTGGACAAGGCAAAATCCAAGTGCCCCTCCGTAGAAAAGCTGGTGACCGTGGGCCAGACCGCCCGCCAGAACTGGATCAGTTTCTACGACGACTACGAAATCTTCCCGGCCAGTTTCCCACGGCCCACGGGAGACGCCGCCACCCATAACGACGACATCATGGTGGTGTACTTTACCAGCGGCACAAGTTCCAACCCCAAGATGGTGGCCCACACCTACACCTACCCTCTGGGACACATCGTCACCGCCAAGTACTGGCAGCACGTGATTGAGGGAGGCCGCCACCTGACGGTTGCCGAAACCGGCTGGGCCAAGGCCCTCTGGGGAAAAATCTACGGCCAGTGGATTGCAGGCTCTGCCGTGTTCACCTACGACATGAAGGTATTCATTCCGGGAAAGCTCCTGGAGAAAATGGCCGAATACAAGGTCACTACCTTCTGCGCACCGCCCACCGTGTACCGCTACATTCTGCACCACGGCCTTTCCAAGTACGACCTGTCCAGCCTCAAGTACTGCACCACCGCAGGCGAGGCTTTGAACCTGGACATCTACAACCAGTTCTTTGAACAGACGGGCATCCGACTGCAAGAAGGTTACGGCCAGACGGAACTGACCCTCACCACCGGAAACTTCGGCTGGGATATCCCGAAGCCGGGCTCCATCGGCAAGCCTTCGCCGGGCTACCGCATGGAAATCGTCAACGCCGAAGGAGAACCCTGCGGAGTAGACGAAGTGGGCGAACTAATTATCCAGATTGACCAGGGCAAGCCCTTCGGCATGTTCGGCGGTTACTACCGCGACGAGGAACGCACGGAGAAGGTATTCGCAGGCGGAGTTTACCACACTGGCGACACCGCCACCCGGGACAAGGACGGTTATTTCTGGTTCGTGGGCCGCACCGACGACCTGATCAAGAGCTCCGGATACCGTATCAGCCCCTTCGAAGTAGAAGAAGTGCTCCACAAGCACCCCGCCGTGCTGGAAGTGGCCGTCACGGGCATCGAGGACAAGGACCGTGGCCAGGCCGTGAAGGCCACCATCGTGCTCCAGAAGGGCTACGAGGCCTCCAAGGAACTGTCCAAGGAAATCCAGCTTTTCGCGAAGAAGATTGCCGCCAGCTACAAGAGCCCCCGCATTATCGACTTCGTAACGGAACTGCCCAAGACCATCAGCGGAAAGATCCGCCGGGCCACCATCCGCGACAAGGATGCTTCGGCAAGCTCAGCACAGGTTGCTTCGGCTGCTTCGACAGAAAATGCCGAAGCCCAGGCTGGCGAAAGCACCGAAACCTCGTCCGAAAATTCGGAAAGCTAACGGCATTCCCGGAGGTATGTCATGAGCAATCGCGTCCTCAACATCCTCGTTCCGGGAATCGGGCTCCCCCTTTCCCTGGGAACCGTCTATAACTACTCCCAGTACTCCGTCAACATCATGGAGTGCTTCGGCATTTCAAAGTTCCAGGCGGACATCGGGTTCACCCTGATTATCTTCTTCTTGGGGATGTGCGCCGCTACCTTCGGGCGCATGGTGGAACTGAACCCGAAACGGATGTCGGTGGTTTCCACCACCTTGTTCGCCATCGGCATGTTCACCCTCTTTGCCGCCACCAAGTTCGGCATACTCCCGCTGTACTACATCGGCTGCTCCTTCATGGGGGCGGGCACCGGCATCGGCTACGTGTGCCCCATCAAGCAGCTGCTCTCCAACTTCAGCGACCACAAGGGCCTGGCCTCGGGCCTTGCCATCACGGGCTTTGGGGCAGGCAAGTTCGTGGCCGCCCCCGCCATCGAGTACCTGCTGGCAAATTTCGAGCTGCCCTACCTATTCCTGATTCTCGGATGCGCCTTCTTGACGGTCATGTCCGTATGTTCCTGGCTGTTCAGGCCCAATCCCGCCTTTATCATGACCAAGAAGACGGCCATTCCCTTCAAGGACCTGGTCCACACCAAGTTCCTCACCATGGAATACGTTTCCATCTGGGTCATGTTCTGCATCAACATCTCCTGCGGACTTGCCCTGATTGCCCAGGAAAAGAGCCTGTTGAAATACCTGGGGTTCAAGGAAATCGCCCTCATCATGGCCCTTACCGCCGTGTTCAACGTGCTGGGCCGTTTCGGCATGAGCACCCTTTCTGACTACATCGGCCGAAAGGGCGCCTACCACTATGTTTGCTCCCTCAGTATCTTGGCGGCATTCCTCTGCTATACCGAGCAGGCATGGCTTGCCATTTGCGGTATCATGATGGTGGAATTCGCCTACGGTGGAAACTTCTCCGTGCTGCCGAGCCTTTTGGCCAAGCGCTTCGGTACCTCCTGCGTTTCCACGGTTCACGCCATGACCCTTTCGGGATGGGGAATCGCAGGCATCATCGGCCCTACCCTCGGAAACATCTTTACAGGGAACAACCTGTTCCTGGTGCTAGGCGGACTCTACCTGTTCGGGTTCACTATGATGGAAATCTTCGTGAAGAAGGATTCCCACCAAGAGATTAAAGGTGTGTAAAAGAAGATGCCCGACCAAGTCGGGCATGACAACGCCAACGATAAATCCTATAGGCTCTTGAAAACTTTCCTGGCGGCATCGACGGTTCGGTCGATGTCGTTTTCTGTGTGGGCGGCACTCACGAAAATAGCTTCGAACTGGCTAGGCGCCAGGTAGATTCCCTGGTCCAGCATGCCCAAGAAATACCTGCGGAACAGTTCCAGGTCGGACTTTTGCACATCGGCAAAACACGTAACCGGGCCTTCGGTAAAGAAGATACAGCCCATGGAACCCACCTGGTTTGTAGAAATGGAGACACCCGCAGAAGCAGCCGCATCCTTCAAGCCTTCTAGCAGCCGTGCCGTCATGGCCTCAGCATGCTTGTAGTATTCGGGATGGGAGTTCAATTCTCGCATGGTGGCAAGACCTGCCGCCATGGCCACCGGGTTCCCAGAAAGGGTTCCAGCCTGGTAGATTCCACCCAGAGGGGCAATCTGTTGCATCACGTCCAGTCGGCCACCGTAGGCACCTACCGGCATGCCCCCGCCGATAATCTTTCCGAAGGTGGTCAGGTCCGGCTTGATGCCGTACAGCCCCTGGGCACAGTGAATCCCTACTCGGAAACCCGTCATCACCTCGTCCACAATCAAAAGGGCGCCGTGTTTCTTGGTCTCTTCGGAAAGGGCCTGCAAGAATTCCGGCTTGGCAGGCACTACCCCCATGTTCCCAGCCACAGGCTCCACGATCACGCCGGCGATTTCGTCGCCAATCTTGTCGAACAGTTCCTTCACTCCCGCCACATCGTTGTACTGTAGCGTAAGCGTGTATTTCGCGAGGTCGGCCGGAACCCCCTTGCTGCTGGGCTTGCCCGTAGTAAGCATTCCCGAGCCCGCCTTGATGAGTAAACTATCGCTATGGCCGTGATAACAGCCCTCGAACTTCACAATCTTGTCACGACCGGTAAACCCTCGGGCCGCACGGATGGCACTCATGGTAGCCTCGGTCCCGCTGTTCACCATGCGAATCATTTCCACGCTGGGCACAAGGCTCATCACCAGCTTGGCCAGTTCCGATTCCAGGCCGCAGGGCGCCCCAAAACTGAGACCGTTCTTGGCAGTTTCTGCCACCGCCTTGATAACCGCGTCGTGGGCGTGGCCCAACAGCATTGGGCCCCAGCTGCCCACGTAATCGATGTAGTCGTTGCCGTCCACGTCGTAGATGTGGCTTCCCTTGGCGCGGGCGATAAAAGGAGGTGTGGCCCCCACATTGCTGTATGCACGGACGGGGCTGTTCACACCGCCGGGCATTAAGGTCTTGGCTTCGGTAAAAAGATTTTCGCTAATGGAGTGATTCATAGACCCCAAAATAGAAAATCCGACCCAGAGGGCCGGACTTTTTTAAATGAACCCGTTTTTACAAACGATTACTTGGCCGCATTCTTGTCTTCTTCGTACATCTTGATTGCAGTCTCGCAGCCCTTCTTGGCATATTCTTCAATGGCAGCGAGGTCTACACCTATAGCTTCATTGAGAGGCTCTACCATAGTGGTATCTGCAGTTTTAATCTTGATAGAGTCGCCCTCAACAGTGTAGACATCCTGAGTCTTCTTGCCTTCGATGTCCCAGTCAGTGATAACGGACTGGCCTTCCACCTTCACTTCACAACTGAAGGTTCCTGCCTTGGCAGAAGAGGAATCGTCATCGCCACAGGCGGTGAAGATAGCGGCAGCGCCGAGAGCGGCAACAAGCATGAGTTTTTTCATTTTTTTCTCCATATGAATAAGGTTTATGTTGTTTAAAATTATAGTAAAAAAGACGAGAAATTACAACAAATTTCTCTCCAAAGCCTCTTTTGCGTGATAGGTAATGATAATATCCGCCCCAGCGCGCTTAAAAGCCACCAAATTTTCATGAATAATGGCATCTTCGTCGATAAGGCCAAGGTTTGCGGCGGCCTTCACCATGGCGTATTCACCGCTCACGTTGTAAACCGCCACCGGCACGTCACTGATTTCGGCGGTCTGGCGGAGCACATCCAAGAAGGCAAGACCCGGCTTCACCATCACGATGTCTGCACCTTCTTCCAGGTCCAGCTCCACCTCCCGCAAGGCCTCACGACCGTTACGCACATCCATCTGGTAGCCCTTGCGGTTGCCGCACTGGGGAGCAGAACCGGCCGCCTCACGGAACGGTCCGTAGTAGGCGCTGGCAAACTTGGCACTATAAGACATAATCGGAGTGTTCTTGAAACCGTTCTCGTCCAGTTTTTCGCGGATAGCCGCCACGCGGCCGTCCATCATGTCGCTGGGAGCCACCATGTCGGCTCCTGCCACCGCATGGGAAAGTGCTGTTTTCGCCAAGAGTTCCAGAGTAGCGTCGTTATCCACTTCGCCGTCCTTCAAGATGCCGCAATGACCGTGGCTCATGTATTCGCAGAGGCACACGTCGGTAATGATGTAGAGTTCCGGGAACCTGGCTTTCAGGGCGCGAACCGCACGCTGGATAATACCGTCATCGTCGTAGGCGGAACTCGCCATTTCGTCTTTCATGTCGGGAATGCCGAAAAGCAAGATAGACTTGAGTCCAAGGGCCGCATAACCGTCCACCTCTTTCAGCAGTTCGTCGATAGAAAAACGGAACTGTCCCGGCATAGACGGAATTTCTTCCTTGATTCCCGAACCTTCCTTTACAAACAGGGGGTACACCAGGGATGCCGGATTCACGGCGGTTTCGGCAACCATGTTTCTGATGGTTTCGTTCTTGCGCAAGCGACGGGGACGTTTAATCATAATAGACTCCAATTTATAACACCAATATAAAAAAAAGCTAAATTTGGGCCATGCCCTTTTACCCTAACGAAGTCATCCAACAGCTCAAATCCGAAGCCGACATCACGGCCGTCATTGAGCAGTTTTTGCCCCTGAAAAGGTCGGGCAACGGACGCTACGTTGGGGTGTGCCCCTTCCACGACGACCACTCCCCCTCCATGTACGTAAACCCCACCCTGGGCATCTACAAGTGCTTTGCCTGCGGTGCCGGCGGAGACGTGTTCAAGTTCGTGCAGGAACACGAAAAAATCGACTTCAACGCCGCCGTGAAATGGGTGGCGGATTTTTGCAGTTTTGAGTTACCCAGCGTGGGCAACCCCGAACGGGCCGAAATCACCGAAGAGCGGGAACTGGTCCGCAAGCTGAACGAACTGGCCTGCGAGTGGTTCGAAGAACAGCTGACCCGCAGTCCAAAGGCTCTTCAATACCTGAACAGCCGCCATATTTCCGAACCAACCCGCAAGCAGTTCCACATCGGCTACGCTCCCGACGGTCGCGAAGGTTTCGTAGGTTACGCCGCCAAGAAAGGGTTCTCTCCCAAAGAATGCGTCAAAGCGGGCCTCGCCGTAGAAAAGGAGAACGGCGGTATTTCCGACAAGTTCCGGGACCGCCTGATGATTGTCATCCAGAACATTTCCGGAGTGGTGGTGGCCTTCGGGGGGCGCGACCTTTCCGGCAAGAGTCCTGCAAAATACATGAACAGTCCGGAAACTATCCTTTACCATAAGAGCGATATCCTTTTCGGGCTGAACCACAGCAAGAACGCCATTGCCAAGGAAAACGCCGTCATCATCGTAGAAGGTTATTTCGATCTGATAAGCCTTTACCAGGGCGGCGTACAGAACGTGGTGGCGGCCTCGGGCACTGCCCTTACCGAGAACCACGCCAGCATCCTTTCCCGCTATGCGAAAACCGCCTTCCTGGTCTTCGACGGCGACGCGGCTGGCCAAAAGGCCACCCTCCGCTCCCTGGAAATCGTGCTCCCCAAGGGAATCGGCCCGAAGGTATTCGCCCTTTCGAGACCCGACGGCACCAAGATCGACCCCGACAACTTCGTGAACGAGCAGGGCGCAGACGCCTTCCGCGACGAACTGAAGAATGCCGAAGACTGGCTCAGCTACCTTTCCCACATGAAGGACCTTTCCAGCATCGAGGCCCGGGCAAGCTTTATCACCTACGCCAAGTCCCTCATCAAAAGCATCGGGAACACGGAACTCCGTAACCAGTACGTAAAACTCCTTTCGGAGCGTTTCGACACCAGCAGGTCCTTAAACGACGTCCCGCAAATCCACGTGAAGCACAAACCGACTGCCGAACAGGAACAAGCGAAAGAAGTCCTTCAAGAAGAAGCGGCCATGGTCCAGTGGAACCTGATTCCGCCCCTGGAAATCCGGTTTGCAAACCTACTGTACCGAAACCCTACGTTGCTGGACAGGGCCTGCGAATTTTTCGACATGAACCTGGCCGAAAGCGGAATACAACTCCTGGAATCTTCCGTCGTAGACGAATTCGTGAACACCGCCATCGCCCACTACGCCGAAACGGGCTATTTTTCGCCGCAAACGCTTTACGAAATTCTGCCAAGGCAGGGCCAGCTCTTTATGGAAGGTCTGCCCGAAGAATCCTGGACACCGCCCAAGGAAATCAACGAGTTCTACGACACCCTCATGGTGCTCATGTTGCGTTTTTGCGACAGGGAGAAAAAGAACATCCAGCTGGACAGCGCCGAAGGAATCCAGAAGCGAATGGACATCTACGCGTTCACGCAGGAATTGCAGAAACTGGACGCCGCCTACAAGAAAGGCGGCATCGACATCAACCAATTTGCAGACAGAATTATCAGCAGCAAGGATAGGCTCATCCATGTTATCCATTAAAGACTTAAAGGCAAGCATCGAAGACGGAACCCAGATTCTGAAAGGAATCAATCTGGAAGTCAAGGCGGGAGAAGTCCACGCCATCATGGGCCCAAACGGCTCCGGTAAGAGCACCCTCTCCAAGGTCATCGCCGGTCACCCCGCCTATCATGTGGACAGCGGTTCCGTCACTTTAGACGGCAAGGACCTGCTCCAGATGGAAATCAACGAGCGGGCCAACAGCGGGCTGTTCATCAGCACCCAGTACCCTACGGAAATCCCTGGCGTAAACAACGTAGAATTCCTGAAGATGGCGCTGAACAGCAAGCGGGCCTTCTTGGGCCAGCCCGAAATCGGAGAAGCCGAATTCAAGAAGCTCATCGACGAAAAGATGGAGCTTCTGGAAATGGACGAACGCTACCGAGACCGTGGCGTAAACGAAGGCTACTCCGGCGGCGAAAAGAAGCGCAACGAAATTCTGCAGATGGCCATTTTAGACCCGAAAGTTTCCCTGCTGGACGAAACCGATTCCGGCCTGGACATCGACGCGCTGCGCATCGTGGCCGGCGGTATCAACCACATTATGGGCCCCAACAAGGCGGTGATTCTGGTGACCCACTACCAGAGGCTTCTGGACTACATCAAGCCCAACTTTGTCCACGTGCTCCGTCACGGGAAAATCATCCTGAGCGGTGGCCCGGAACTGGCCCTCGAACTGGAAGAAAAAGGTTACGACTGGATCGAGGAAAAATGATGGACGCCATTTCCCGCATCAAGCAAATCGGCATGCCCCGCCGCAACAACGAGTTGTGGACGTTTTTCCCCGTGGCAAAAATTCCTACGCCGGAATTTCCAGAAACCTGCAACGATACCGCAGACTATTCCGACGAAGAGGATTTTGCGGCACTCCTGCCCATAGCGTTTAATGCGCGAACCATGAGGCAAAACATTGCCGACGGTGCAAACGAAATGGCCATGCTCAAGTGCAACAACGACTTTGGCCACACCGTGCTGGGCATCGGCAAGAACGCAACGGCCAGTCTCGAGATTCTCGACAACAAGGTGGCCCACGAAATCTGCGCCGAACGGTTCGACATTCACGTAAGCGAAAACGCCACCGTCCACATCTTCTTTGCAAACCCTGCCGACGGCGTGCCCCTGAGGTTCCGCCATTTCCGAATCGTGCAGGAGGCGGGTTCGAAAGTCTATTTCTCCGAAATCGAGCGGGGTTCCGGAATCAAGCGCACCAGCCTGGACGCCTTCTTGAAAGGTAGCGGTGCCCGACTAGAAATCCGCTCCCTGAACGTACTCGATGGAGACGATTCCGTCCACCACCGCATCACCATCAGGCACGAAGCCCCCGAAACCGAAAGCGTCCAGTTCGCCAGGAACCTGCTGAACGGAAAGTCCAACGCCAGCTATGACGGTAGCGTGGTGGTGGGCGCAGACTGCTCCAAGGTGTTTTCGTCCCAGCTGGTGAACACCATCCTCCTTTCCGAAGGCAGTTCCGTGTCCGTAAAGCCAGTGCTGAAAATCTACCACGACGACGTGGAATGCACCCATGGGAACACCTGCGGGGAACTGGACGCCGAACAGCTTTTCTACCTGACCAGCAGGGGAATTCCCGTCGAAAAGGCCCGAGAACTCCTGACCCAGGCATTCGCGAAGGAGCTGTTCATGCCCATGCCCGACTCCCCCGCCAAGGAACGCCTGGAACAGGTTGTAACGAACCTCTAAATAAGCTAAATTTACCGCCGAAAAACAATAGGAGTAGTATCTTATGAAGTACGGTATCTTAAGTGCAGCCATTCTTGCGACAGGTGTTGCCGCCTACGCCGCAGACGCAGCAAGCGTCACCGACAACATGACCCTCAAAGGGAATGTGCAGACCCAGGTCACCAAGTCCATCAACGACCACGACAACAATTTCAGCAGTGGCTGGATTCGCGCCAACGTGGGCGGACAATACAAGAGCGACAATCTGGACGGAACCATCATGCTCCGCATTTTCGCTCCGGAATTTGGCAACAAGAATGTCACCGACGTCAAGACTGACGAAAATGGCAACGCCAAGGCCACCAAGTCCGCACAAGACAAGATTCTCGCCGACCTCTATTGGGCAAACTACAAGTGGAAAGTCACAGACATCGACCAGGTGAACCTGAAAATCGGCCGCTGGAAAACGGACTGGTCCCAGTCCACCCACTACGGTACCTATATCGACAAAGACCTGACCAAGCGCGGTCTCTGGATGCGCGATTACAGCCACAACGCCATCGAACTTGGCTGGAAGCACCAGAACAACCAGCTGAACGCCATGCTCGCTACTAAAGACGGCAACGCCAACCAGGGCTACCTCCGTGTAGAAGACGACATGAAGTTCACCTTCCCGCTAGAAGTCAAGGCTGCCTACCGTGGAAACCTCATCGACGTGGTGCAAAACACCGCCTACCTCACCCACCGTGTTGCCGCCTACGCGAGCTACTCCATTATCCCGAACCTGCGCCTCTACGGTGAATATGCCTGCATCTACACCCAGGATGACGACATCAACACCAAGGCTCCTAACTATATCGCTCCTGAGTCCAAGTATTTCCAGCCGGGTATCTACTACCAGCCCACCTACGTTGGCCTGGAACTCCCCGTCCGTTTGGTCCCCGTGATGAATGTGCTGCTTTCTAACCTGATGGTAGAAGGCGAATACATCAACGACAGGCAGATTATGGCAGACAGCAAGGCCGAAATGGATGACTGGGCATGGACGGTGGCCCTGGTCCGTAACATCGGCAAGTCCAAGCTGCAGTTCAGCGTCTATAGCGAAAACGAAGTCAGCGACGTGGGTCTCGCCTTCCGCCTGACCAGTACGATTAAATAATCAAAGTATAAAGTATAAGAAAGGGCGAGCCATCTGACTCGCCTTTTTTATTTCGTCATGGCGGTCACCGAGCCGCCATCTAGAATCACGGAGCAGGCGCTGGTGCAGCAGGCTGAGCATCTGCCGCCGGAGTTTCCGCAGTGGGTGCGGCTGCTTCAGGACCATTCGATGGTTCGGCAGCCTTGGGACCCGCCTGGGTTTCCTGTTCCAGAATTTCTTGCAGAATCTCTGCCGCCTGTTCGAACTCTCCCGAAGTAGAGCAAGTTTTGCTGTTCAGGATCTTCTGCAGGTACTGCTTCTGCATATCAATGTTGCCTTCGGTGCTGTAGATAGCCGCCAGCTTAAACATGGTGGTGCAGACCTTCTGTCCTTCGGGGAAGGCATCGGCGAGGCTGGTGAACACCTTCTTGGCCTTTTCCACCTGGTTGGCGTCAATCAGGCACAGCGCCATCCAGTACAATGAATTCTCCCCAAGTTCACCGGTCTTCATCTGTTCATAGACCTGCTTGAAACCGGCGTAGGCCAGCTTGTATTCACCGCGATGGTAATCGGAACGGGCCGTATTGAACATGGCTTCGGCCTCTACCAGCTTTTCGGCTTCACGCTCCAGGCTGTCCATAGAAATGGGAGCTGCAGGAGCGCCGCTGACCACAACCTTCTTGGCCAAAATCTTGTCGCTCTTGCCCAGCAGCATATCCAAGCGGTAGATGATTTCTTCTTGCCTGGAATCGTTCCTTTCCGATTCATCGCCCATACGGCGCGACAGCATGGTGACTTCGGCCATCATGCGCTTTTGCACCAGGGCAGAAGCCTCCAGTTGAGCCTTCAGACTATCCATCTCCGCACGCAGGGAATCGTTCTCTGCAGAAAGTTTCAGCACGGCAGAATCCAGACCCTGCTGCATACCCGTCTGCACATCGCTACCCACAGCCTTCATCTCCTCGGTACGGAGCATGGTGATCTTGGAACAGCCCGTAAGGGCTATAAGCGTCGCGGCAATACAAATCGATAAACGTTTCATATTCATAATGGTTGAAGAATGAATAGATTATTGAAATTTAGGGGCTAGAATTTAGGATCTAGGGGTTTGGGCCTCGGACCTAATACCTACTACCTAAAACCTAATACCTATAACCTATATTACTGCTTGATATTCACGCGGAAGTTGGCACGGCGGTTCTGGGAATAAGCTTCCTCAGTTTCGCCCTGAGCCTTCGGAGCTTCCTTACCGTAACTCACCGATTCCATGCGGCTGTTCTCGATACCGTAGGCAGCCAGGAATTCCTTCACCTTCATGGCGCGCTTTGCACCCAAAGTAAAGTTATAATCTTCTGTACCGCGGGCGTCGGTGTGGCCTTCGATGGTAATGGTGAAGCGCTTTTCCTTCAGCAACAGTTCGCCCACCTGTGCCAAAAGTTCCTTGGCCTTTTCGGTGAGTTCCGAACGGTCAAAGTCAAAGTAAACGTCTTCGGACATAATCTGGTTAATAAGCGCTTCCAAGCGGGCGCGTTCTGCTTCTAGGCGTTCCGCTTCCAGGCGGGCCTGTTCGGCAGCCAGGGAATCAGCCTGGGCCTGAGTCATGGCAGGAGCTGCTTCCTGGCCCGCAGCAGCGACAGGAGCTGTATCTGCGGCAGGGTCAGTCTGGGGTTGCTGCTTCTTGGCACACGCCACCAAGGCAAGGCAGGCAGCGCTAGAAATCAATGCAATCTTGACGATGTTTTTCATTTGGATCCTTCTTTAGGTTGTGGTTTATTTTCTTCGTAGAACCAGGACCATGTAGGCGCAGTGTTCTCGCCGGCCTGGGTAATGCGGGTCACGTTGCTTCCGTCTTTCCGCATAATGTAAATCTGGTAGGTGCCACTCCGGTTGCTAGAAAAGGCAATGAGCTTGCCATCCGGCGACCAGGTGGGATGTTCGTTGTTACCTGCGTTGTTGGTGAGCTGCACAATGTCGCTACCGTCCAGAGCGCAGGTGTAAATGTTCATCTTGCCGTTGTCCATGGAGGTGTAGGCAATGCGGTCTCCTTCGGGGGACCAGCTGGCGCGTTCGTTGTAGCGGCCCATAAAGGTCACCCGACGCAAGTCGCTTCCATCCTTGCCCATCACGAAAATCTGGGGGCCACCGCCACGGTCGCTGGTAAACAACACCTCGGTAGCATACGGACTCCAGGCAGGGCTGGTCTGGTTGCTCTTGAGGTAGGCAAACTTGCGAGCCTTGCCCGTCTCTATGTTGCCAAGATAGAGGTCCGTCTTGCCATCCTTAGAAGACGAGAACAACAGTTCCCCGTTCACAGGGTTCACCGCAGGACTATATGTCTGGTCGAACTGCTCGAACAGGGGCTTCTCGGGCCTGCCAAAGTTCTTGGTGTAGAGCCTCGGGCGATTGGTCTTGAAGTTCACATACACAAGGCCCTTGTTGCCGCGGGTCCACACCGGCATCATGCTGATGGTAGAATCCCTAGTAATCTGGGAGCGGTGGAATCCATCGTAGTCAGACACCACCACCTGCTTCACGCCGTCAATCTTCGAAACGTAGGCAATGCGGGTGCTGGCCACGCCCCGCTCGCCCCACAGCTGGTAAATCACCTTGTCGAAGAATGCATGCATGGCCCGACGAAGTTCCTTCTGGGGCACCGTATAGCGTTCTCCCAAAAGGAGCGTCTTGGACTGGGACACATACAGGTAGCAATCCACAGCAAGGCGGCCGTCAGAAGTGGGTTCCACCTTCCCCGTCATGTAATGCTTCGCCTTGGAACGGCTGAACAGGGCCAGGTTGAACTTTTCAGAAGCGACCACGTCAAAGCGTCCCGAAAGGTTCGCATCGCGGGTCAAAATCTGGTGAGGCCTTTCTTCGATCCAGTCAATGCCAGGCTTTTCTTCAAAGGGAACAATGCCTATGGGCGTAGTCTTGAAAACAGAAATTCCCACATCTACGGCAATAGTATCGATAGAGGCAAACACTCCCTGCGGGAAAACACAGGCCAAGGCAAGGACAAGTCCCCAAACAAACCTTTTCAAATTTTCTCTCATTCTTAAAAACACTCTTTCCCAATTATAGAAAACAAAAAACATTATTCAGCCGTTTACATCATCCGTCATGGCGGGCTAGATCCGCCATCTAGTTTTTTCCATTCCTGATTCCGGCTCAAGGCCGGAATGACGTTCAATTACTTTCAATAACATACAAAATCAGTTAGGCGTAAAGTTGAAATTCAGCACCAAATTCGGAGCTCGGTAATTGAAGGGCAACTCCGGCACCTTGGAAATCTGGATAGCACGCACCGACAGGTGGTCCCAGGCCTTGTTGCCCGAGGACTTTTTGAGAATCACCGCCGAAATTTTTCCGAATCGGTCCACCGTAAACTGCACCGTGGTCTTGGCATCGCGGCCCACCTTCAAATCCTTGGGAGGTCTGAAATTGCTCATGATAATCTTCTTGAGCTGTTCCAGGTACACCTGCATCAGGGGGTCCATGTCCACAGAACCCACAGGGTCTAGGCTCGGGGCTTCAAGCGCCACAGGCAGGTCCATGTCGTCTACCGGGAAATCATCCACCGGTTCCGGCGTGGGCTCGGGCGGTTTCGGATCTTCGTCTACCACCTCCGGCTTTTCCTTGGGCTCGGGCTTTATTTCCGGCGGCAACCGCTTGTTGACCTTGGGTTTGGGCTTTGGCTTTGGTGGTGGGGGCTGCGTCTTGGGCGGCGCAGGCGGCGCGGGCTCGGACACCTGCACCATTTCGAACACGGGAATCTGCTCCGGCTCGGGCTTCACGTTCACATAGTGGAAAGCGATACAGATTCCAACGATGGCCAGGTGGAACACCACGGCGCACACGATAATCTTCACCAATGTAGAATCTACATCGGAGGAAAAATACTGTATCCTGTCCTGGAACTTCTTCATTTACCCGGAGTTTCTTTGGGGTTCATGGTCAAGAAGCCGAGCTTTGTTACGCCCAGCTTTTGCACCTGGGTCACCACCTGCATCACCAGCCCATAGCGCACGGATTCGTCGGAGTTGATGACCACCGCCATCTCGCCATTCCAGAGGGACTGGAACACGCTATTGAAGCTGTCAAAATCCACCATCATATCGGCGATGTAGATTTCGTCGTCCTTGGTGATAGACACTTTCAAAAGCTTTTCCTGCTCCATAGTAGGGGCTTCAGCCTTGGGCAGGTCCACCTTGACGCCCTGGCTCATAAGGGGAGCAGAAATAATGAACACAATCAGAATTGAGAACACAATATCAATCATGTTCGTGAGGTTCATCTCCTGCTTCAGTTCTTTTCCGCGGCTACGCTTCACCTAGGCCTCCTAGCCCGCCACTTCTTCGAGAGCCAACAGGTCGCCACGCTTAAACAAGCTCAACACCTGGGAACCGAAGTTGAAATAAGAGATTTCGTTCTGGCCGTTACAGCTGGTAAAGTAGTTGTAGCCTGCAGAGGCAGGGATTGCCACCACAAGGCCGCCCACTGTAGTAATCAAAGCCATGGCAATACCGGGAGCCACCACGGAAAGGTCGGCAGATCCGTGCTGACCAATCTGGAAAAACGCAATCATGATACCCCACACGGTACCGAGCAAGCCAAAGAAGGGCGCCAGGTTAGAACTGGTGGCCAAAAAACTCAAGTACTTATCTTCTACAAGTCGCAACCCTTCGATAGAGCGCTGAATAGTATCTTCCAGGAGGGAGGCGCGGTGCTGGATAGAATCGTAACTCACAAAGTTACTGAACTTGGAAGCTTCTTTTAACACTTCGGCTGTCAGACGGCGCAGTGCACTGTCTTCAGCCTTTTCGCACAGTTCCTGGAGTTCCACGAACTGGGTCACTTCGTTAAACTTGCGGAAAAATTCGGCATTGGCGTGCTTGTTCTTTAAGTAGGTAATGTACTTGACGATGATGATACCCCAAGACCCCAGGGACATAACCGCCAATATGCAAAGGACAACGATGGTGGCAATATCGGACTGCAGCACCATCTGTACAAGAGGAATGGAATTGTTCAAAACAACCTCCGTAAAACGTTACGGAAATAATATAGAAAAAAAGCCCTCTCCCGAAGGAGAGAGCCTATATACAATTTCAGCTATCCTTACTTAGTAGCGATATTGGACCAAGTAGAAGACTTGTAGTTCTTGCTGCTCTTGTTAATTTCTGTTGCAGAAACCTTATCTCCAGAGGCGTTATAGAAATAGGGCATGATGAACACTTCAGCATCTTGACTCTTCTCAGTGCTCTTCATAGCGTCATCATTCTGCCAGTCTACAACAAAGTCAATACCGGAGAAAGCGGAAACGGTTGTAAGTTTCCATTCACCATTTGCATCCTTGAAGTAAACATCATAACCAACAGGAGTTACAGGATAATCCGTATCCCAAGCAAAGTTGGTGGAGAAGCTCATAGTGAAGTAGTCACCGTCGAACACTTTAGCCTTAGGAACTGCGGAGCCGCAAGTGGCAACGTTCTTATCTGTACAATTCTGACCAGCAGAATAGGTAAGATCACTCAATGTCTTAACCGTTGCTTCTTCGAACAATGTCATTTCGTCTTCAGCAACTTCAGCAATCTTGGCCTTCACGGTCTTGGCATCCTTTGCGAGAGCCACGCCAGCATTGCTGTAAGGCAGGACCATGATTTCAACTTCCTGAACGTCCTTCTTGCTGATGGGGAACTTCAGGTCTTCCAGGAGACCAAGAGCAGTCGCCACATCGAATTGATAAGCAGAGGCTGTAGCATCCTTTACATCGTCGATTTCAATGAAGTCAGCATTATCGGTGTTGTCTCCCTTGACATAGATCTTGAATCCCTTAACGCCCTTGGCTTCCACCTCGTCCCAAATCACCTTAACCGTAGCATTGTAGGCAATGGTGTCATTGTCGGTAGCCTTGTCGTGCAAGGTAGCATAGGTACGTTCACCGAAGAAAGAAATTACCACATCCTGCGGAATCTTAGCGATTTCAGCAGTATCCAGCTGCAGACCCTTCACAGGTTCAGGAATCTTGATCTTACCCACGTCAAAGTCTCGCTTACCGTCGGCATCAACATCTTCGAGGGCAACCTTGCTCCAGGTGCTGAAGTACACAGTGTAGCTGGCACCATCCACCCACTTACCGGCAGCGGGCTTCACGGTCACGGTCTTGCCATCTTCAGACAAAGACACATTCACTGCAACCTTCTTAGCCTTGTCGTTTTCAACATAAATCTGAGTAGTCTTCACGGAGTCCTTCTCGAGAACTTCGGAGAACGTCAGAGTCAAGGCAGAGGTAGAATCAAGGTTCTTCAGGTTGGATTCCAGAAGCACCGGAGCGAGGCCTGCAACAGCAGCGGCCTTGGGGTTCAGTTCCTTCACCACGCCCTTGCGCTCGTTCACATCATCAATCTTCTCCACTTCGTAAACGATAGTGCTGTCGACAAGGAAACGTTCGGTCAACACATGGATATCGGCGTTAGATGCCATGTTCTTGAAGGTGTAGTTACCGTTTTCGTCGGTCTTGGTGTAGACTTCGTTCGGGTAGATTTCTTCGTCATCGTACTTGGCGTACACGGTCACATTCTGAGCCGGCTTCCAGTCACCCGTTTCTACATCGGTGTAGAAGAACTGGCCCTTGATGTCCACGCCCAGTTCGTACATCACAACCTTGGGGTGTATGTCATGCACACGAGCCACGTCATTGGGCATCTGATCCACAATGGTGTATTTGAAGCGCTTCATGGCATAACCATCATACTGGAAATCCCAGTAAATGTCGTCACCGATTTCAACATTCTTCCAGACGCTGGTACCTGCAGAGTCGGTAGACTTGGTCTTGTCCTCGGGGCGGAAATAAATGGACACATCTTCCAGCGGAAGCTGGGTGTTGGCATCCACCACCATGAAGGTCACAGTGGCAGTTTCCTTGATTTCGTCGTTGGCATCGGAAACCGAGGAGTCGCTACAAGCAGCGAGCAGCGCGGCGGCCGAGGCGAGAGTCAAGAGTTTATGTTTCATACATTCTCCTTGTGATTGTTTTTATTGTTTTAGTTAAAACTCGTTAAAGGTTAAAAGTTGAGGAACCAGAAGGTGGCGCGGGCACCGATGTGCCAAGCCTTGCCATCTACATCGCTAGTGAATTCCATGGTCTTGGTCAGGTCGTATGCAGCAAACAAACCAAGTTCACCGGCCATACCGGCAAAGTTCACGCTGTAACCAGCACCCAGTTCAACATCGTATTCAGACTGGGGCTTGTAGGTGACGCGAGCATAGCGGGTGGTGTGGGGCTGCAACACGATGTCATCGGAGGTAACCCATGCAGCGGTAAGGCCCAGTTCAACAATGAGACCTTCCTTCTTGGCGGGCATCCAGCGGCCATAGAGGCCGGCACCAGCACGCCAGTAACCTTCGTTCACGGTACGGTTGCGGGATTCACCCACATAGAGGCGGTGGTACTGCATAGAAGCAGCGAGACGAGCACCGAACATTCCCTTTGAGAAAAGTCCGCTCACACCAAAGGTGAAGGGGAAATCCTTGAAGTGGTTCTGGTCGTACTTGACATCGAACATACCAAAGCCACCAGAAAGGGTAAGACCGGCAGCGAAGCGGGGAGCCTTTTCGGCAGCTTCGGCTTCAGCCTTCTGCTTGGCTTCTTCGGCGGCGATGGAGTCGGCGATGGCCTGCTGACGGGCAGCCTCTTCGGCAGCGGCGATAGAATCGGCGCGAGCCTGTTCGGCGGCGATGGAGTCGGCAATGGCCTGCTGGCGAGCCTGTTCGGCAGCGATAGAATCAGCGATGGCCTGCTGACGGGCAGCTTCAACAGCAGCGGCACAGCCTTCGGGGTCGATTTGCTGGCCCAGAGAGTCTACAGCGCAAGGATCTACAGCCGGAACTTCTTCGACCGGAGCTGCTTCGGCTACGGGAGCGGCTTCAGCTGCGGGAGCGGCTTCAGCAGCGGGAGCTGCCTCGGGAGCCGGTGCGGCAGCTGCAGGAGCAGGGGCCGGAGCCGGAGCGACTGCTGCAGGGGCAGGGGCGGGAGCAGGCGCGGGAGCGGCAGCTGCGGGTGCAGGAGCCGGCGCGGGAGCAGGTGCAGGTGCGGCAGGGGCCTGAGCATAGGCTCCGCCGACCATAGAAGCAAGGAACATAACCATTGCAAGTTTCTTCATAGATTCTCCATTCATAAAAGAGTTTGCATTAAAATCACGTGAAATATATAAAGAATAACCCCTTTGCGCAAGTTTTTTTTAAGAAACATCCCAAAAAGGGCTTTTTTCTGTTCCCAGAGTGTTTTCTAGATATGAAGTGTGGGGTGTGAGGGGTGTAATTTCCCACTACTCACGACTCACAACTCGCAACTCATTACTCATTCGCTACAGCCCTTTCGGATGGAATGTCTTGCGGTGCACCGGCGAAAAGCCCAGCTTGCGGATAGCATCTAGGTGAGCCTTGGTACCGTAGCCTGCATGTTTTTCAAAGCCGTAACCCGGATATTCCTTGGCCAGCTGGTCCATATAGCGGTCACGGAAGACCTTCGCAAGGATTGATGCTGCAGAAATGGAAGCCACCAAGCCGTCCCCTTTTATCACGGGGAACTGGCACCCCTGGTCCAACCCGTGAATTTTCAAATTTCCATCCACCGCTACTAGAACGGTCGCACCAGGCTTAAATTGTCCCCGGACCTCCACAGGCAGTTCGGGCTGTTTTTCCGTGATCCCCGTCATACCCAAAGCCTGCAACGCCCGCCGCATGGCCAAGAAATCGGCCTCTAGAATATTTAGGCTATCAATTTCCTCAACGCTGGCACTGGCTATGGCAAAGCATTCGCAGGCATCCTTTACTTTGTCATAAATAACCTCGCGCTTCGGCCGAGTAAACTTCTTGGAGTCGTTTAATACAGACAAGACGTCAGCGGACTTGAGCACGGCAGCACAGGCCACCACAGGGCCCGCCAACGGACCGCGACCCACTTCGTCGATACCTACTATGATATAGTTAGGGCCAAAAGTAGATTCGGCGTAGTTGCGGAAGGCGATTTCACCCTCAATAGGGGTGGTGACGGCAGACATGAAGTCGGGATTCTTGTATTTCATGGTTAGGGGTTAGGGGCTAGGATCTAGGGGCTAGGATTTAGTGGTTAGGTAATAGGTTGTAGGTTGTAGGTATTAGGGGTGCAGGTTACAAGAAGTGTCATCCTGAGGAGTGCAGCGACGAAGGATCCAGTCCGTAGGAATAGGTAAACTGTGGTTTGAGGTCGTTTTGCTTTGAAGTGTGAGGCAGTACAAAATCCACATCTTTCAGTCAAAAGTTTAAAATTTTTCTATCAAAATATAGTTCATTTATCAAACTTTTACAACAAATCAGCATTTTTCAAATCAACAAAACCAAAATTTTCCGCAACTTTGTCATTTTTTCACAATTTTCAGCAATCAAAAGCTCAAAAAAAATCATTTTTTATTAAAAAATTCAAAAATTTTCAACAAATTCAGGAACTATATCTTGCCGTTACAAGCAAAAACTGCTAATTTTTCGTCAACTTTTTATAAAATTTCAAACTCTAACTCAGGTATTTTATGGCAAACAAGACATTAAGTGGAGCCGAAGTGATTATCGAGTGCCTCAAAAGAGAGGGCGTCGATACCATTTTCGGGTACCCTGGCGGATCTGCAATCCCCATGTTCGACGCGATTCTCGATTCTAATATTAAAGTAGTGCTGACCCGCCACGAGCAGGGAGCCACCCACATGGCCGACGGATACGCCCGCCAGACCGGAAAGGTGGGCGTTGCCCTGGTGACCAGTGGCCCGGGCGCCACCAATACCTTTACCGGCATCTACACAGCTCTCATGGATTCCAGCCCCATCGTGGTGCTGGCCGCCCAGACCACCACGCCGAACCTGGGCAAGGACGCCTTCCAGGAATGCGACACCAGCGGCATGACCTTCGCCGCCGTCAAGCATTCCTACCTGGTGAAGGATTCCAACGACCTTCCCCGTATCATGAAAGAGGCCTTCCACATCGCGCGCAGCGGCCGACCGGGCCCCGTGCTCATCGACCTGCCCAAAGACGTGACCGCCGGCCCCTGCACCGCCCCCTTCACCGACAAGATGGACCTGCCGGGCTACAAGATTCCGACCCACGCCCCCATCCAGGCGGTTGAGAAGGCAGCAGAATTCCTGAAAAAGTCCAAGAAGCCCCTCTTGCTGGTAGGCCACGGCGCCATGATTTCCGGAGCGAGCCGCCAGGTGCGCGAGCTGGCCGAAAAGCTGAACGCTCCCGTGTGCTGCACCATGCTGGGCCTGGGCGCCTTCCCCACCGACCACGAGCTTTCTCTGGGCATGCTAGGCATGCACGGCACGGTTTACGCCAACAAGGCGGTGCTGGACTGCGATTTGATTTTCTCCATCGGCAGCCGCTGGGACGACCGTATCACCGGCAAGCTGGACGTGTTCTGCAAGGACGCCGTCAAGATGCACCTGGACATCGACCCCGCCGAAGAAGGCAAGGTTTTGCAGCCCGACGTGTTCCTCTGCGGCGACGCCAAGCTCGTGCTGGAACAGCTTTTGCCCATGGTGAACAAGCTGGACACCGCTGACTGGGTTAAAACTTGCCAGAGCTGGAAAAAGAAGTTCCCCCTCACCTACCCCAAGCAGGGGGGACTCCGCATGCAGCACGTGATTGCGACAGCAAGCAAGCTCACCCAGGGCAAGGCCATCGTCACTACCGACGTGGGCCAGCACCAGATGTGGGTGGCACAGTTCTTCGACATCAACTACCCCCGCCAGCTTCACTCCAGCGGCGGCGCCGGCACTATGGGCTTTGGGTTCCCCGCCGCCATCGGCGCCTCCTTCGGCAACGAGACCGGCTGGCCGGTGCTCAGCTTCAGCGGTGACGGTGGATTCCAGATGACCGAAGCGGAACTGGCCACAGCCGCCATCCACAAGCTGCCCATCAAGATTTTCGTGATGGACAACAAGTACCTGGGCATGGTGCGCCAGTGGCAGGAACTCTTCTACGAGCACCGCTACTCTAGCGTGGACATGCAGGGCAACCCCGACTTCGTGAAGCTTGCCGAAGCCTACGGCATTCCTGGGCTGCGTATCAAGCGTGCCGCCGATGCCGAACGCGTCATCCAGAAGGCCCTGGACTACAAGGACGGTCCTATCCTTATCCATTGCGAATGCGAGAAGGAAGACAACGTGTTCCCCATGATTCCTGCCGGTGCCCCCATTACCAGCATGATTGTTGAACAGCCCAAGGCCCAGCTTGAAAAGCCCACGGGATCGACCTAATAGGAGGATTTGAAGATGATTGATAAGGCACATTCTATTAGTTTGTTAGTTGCGAACCGCCCCGGCGTGCTGGTGCGTATCGCCCTCGTGTTCTCCCGTCGTGGCTACAATATTGACTCCCTGGTGGTCTCCCCCACTTTGGACCCGAATTTCAGCCGCATGAACATCATCGCCCACGGTAATCCCGAAATCCTGATGCAGATTATCAAGCAGCTGGAAAAGCTGGTGGACGTGGTGCAGGCCAAGGACCATACCGATACCAACGCGGTGGAAAAGGAACTGGCCCTCATCAAGGTGCGCTGCACTCCGGACCAGAGAACCGAAGTGTTGCAGCTCTGCGATCATTTCAAGGCCCATACCGTAGACATGACCGAAAAGTCCATGATTATCCAGATTACCGGAAGCAGCGACAAGGTGGACAACCTGAAGAGCCTGCTCCAGAAATTCGAGATCGTGGAATACATCCGCACGGGCAAGGTCATCATGCTCCGCGGGGAAGACAAGACGTAGCGAGAGCAAAGCTCTCGCACAATTCGGAATCCGGAATTCGGATTTCGGAATTCATTCACGAAAGAATCCGTCCGAACTTCGGGCGGATTTTTCTATATTCCGCCACAACAAGAAGGCTTTATGGCAGACTCTCAGGTTAAAGATTCTCTCGTTATCGGCGGTCACGAATTCACGTCTCGTTTCATTCTTGGTTCCGGCAAGTATTCGCTGAAGCTTATCGAAGCGGCGGTGCGGGACGCGGGGGCGCAGATAGTGACTCTCGCCGTGCGCCGGGCAAACACCAAGGACCACGAGAATATTCTGGACTACATTCCCAAGGGAGTGACGCTGCTCCCCAACACCTCGGGTGCGCGGAATGCCGACGAGGCGGTGCGTATCGCACGGCTTTCCCGTGAACTTGGTTGCGGCGACTTCGTGAAAATTGAAATCATGCGGGACACCAAGTACCTGCTGCCCGACAACTACGAGACGATAAAAGCCACGGAGACCCTGGCAAAGGAAGGTTTCGTGGTGATGCCCTACATGTATCCGGACCTGAACGTGGCACGGGACCTGGTGAATGCTGGTGCTGCCGCAGTGATGCCTCTTGCCGCCCCCATCGGGTCCAACAAGGGGCTTTCCACTCGGGAATTCATCCAGATCCTGATTGACGAAATCGACTTGCCCATCATCGTGGACGCAGGAATCGGAAAACCCTCCGAGGCCTGTGCCGCCATGGAGATGGGGGCTGCGGCCATCATGGCGAACACCGCCCTCGCGACGGCAGGCGACCTGACGCTCATGGCGGAAAGTTTCAAGCTTGCGATAGAGGCGGGTCGCAAGGCCTACCTGGCAGGCCTTGGGCGCGTGCTCACGCGCGGGGCTTCCGCCTCCGACCCGCTCACCGGATTCTTGCGGGACTAGACCTTTTTCCCGAAAAATCCTGCCAGGGTCTTTTCAAGAACCGCTACATCGATAGGCTTGGCCACGTAGGCGTTCATTCCCGCCTCCATGGCCTTTTCTATATCTGCGCTAAAGGCATTGGCGGTCATGGCCACGATGGGGACGTATGCCTGTTCCACATTGCCGAGACAGCGGATCCGGCGGGTGGCCTCGTAACCGTCCATGACGGGCATCTGGATATCCATCAAAACAATGTCGTAGTAGCCGGGATGGGCGCTGGACAGCTTGTAAACGCCCTCCTCGCCATTTGCCGCAAATTCCACCTCGAAGCCCATGTTTTTCAGAATCAAACCGGTCACTTCGCGGTTGACGGCCATGTCCTCTACCAAAAGGACCCTCTTGCCGGCAAAGTTCACCGGACAGTTCGGCAAGTCCGCATTCCACTGGGTCTGCATGGCCGACTGGAGGCGCATGGGAAGCGTCAGCATGAACTCCGTACCCTTTCCGGACTGGCTCTGCACCTGGATTTTTCCGTCCATCTGGTCTACAATGCGCTTGGTGATGGCCATTCCAAGGCCCACGCCCTGGACTCCGCTCAACGAGGAGGAGCGCTCCATTTCAAAGGCGTCGAACAGGCGGGAGACTAGGCTTTCGGTCATGCCGATCCCGTTGTCCTTCACCCGCAATTCGTACAGGCCAAAGCCCTCCCTTTCCGAAGGCTTCTCGGAAAGTTTCAGGGACACCGCTCCACCATCGGGCGTAAACTTGCAGGCGTTGCTCAAGAGGTTCATGACGACCCGGTTGAAACCCTGGCGGGAACAAAGGACCAGCGGATCTTTTACGCCGCCGCAATCCACGGTGAAGTCGATGTTCTTCTCTTGCATCCGAGGCGCAAATGTTTCATGCCAGCCAGCCACCATTTCCCTTAAGTCCAGGGCGGACTCTTCCGTCTCGATTTTACCGCTTTCCAGGCGGCTCATTTCCAGCACGTCGTTCACCAGCGACAGCAGGTGCTGGCAGGAACGTTCAATCTTCGCTGCGTTCTCCCTGATTTCGGGCAAGGTGGCATCTTCCTTTTTGCAAAGGGCGACACAGCCCATGATTTCGTTCATGGGGGTACGGATATCGTGACCGATGTTAGAAAGGAATGCGGACTTGGCCTCGTGTTCCTTCTTCTCCGCGTTCAAGTCCTTATGGATAGTTCCGATGCGTTCCTCCCCTTCTTCCACTTTCTTGAGGATAATCTTCATCAGGGAAAGAATCAAGAAAACAAAAAGGCTCCCGCCAAAGAGGATGGATGGAACCACGTTGTCGAGCGTTCCCACGTAACCAACCGCCAGGTAGCCCAAGAGGAACAGGACCAACAGTGCCAGGGGAATGTGGAGTGGGCCGCGGCCCTTGTCCCAGTAATTTGACCTAAGGACAACCCGTTCCAACATAATGTAACGGACGATGTTGAGAAGCATCAGGGCGCTTCCGGCGTAAACGAGAATCAAAGGCAGATTTTCCAAAATCAATTCTTGACGCAGCGAATCGGGAATCCGCGCCCCTTTTGGTTGTAATCGGTACTTACATCAAAATAGTTGTAGCGGTAATCCAGGAACCAATATAGAGCCTTCGTGGCCGCAGCTGTCTTGGGGGCTTCCGTTGCAGACCAGAAATTGGTAAACTGGCCTTCGTCATCAAAGGTATAGGCACTATAGGTTTCCCCCGCATTTGCATATTTCCCGTAATAGGCTCCCGTGGGAATCGCAGAGAAACCATATTCATCCAATGATTTTACACTCGTCGAATAGCTTTGCCACCCCGTCTTGGACTTTAAGTAGGAACCTGCATAGTACTCAGTACCTTTCGCCTCGACATACTCCATAAGGTCATTCCATTCTGTAGAGGTCGGGATATGCCATCCATCGGGACACGCACCCTGATGTTTTTCCGCAATAACATCGGCAGCACTTTCTTCAAGGTAGAATGACGCCAGATTCATGGCCGCCGTCCAAGTATAAAGCCTTCCCGCCATCTCGCAATTCTTTGGGCGATTGTTGAAACACCAGGAATTCCCCTTCAAATTCGTCATCTTCGTAGAATCTGAATAATCAAGGTTCTCGGCCATCCAGGTCTGGCTACCGATCTTTATGGTTTTGTATGTCTTGTTGTCGCGGCTATCCTTGAGCGTGCCATAATTGGCCGTTTCGCTGAAGAAATCCTCCTTGGAGTAATCGTAGATTCCAACGTCCCTCCAGCTTTTAACGCCACTATCGCAAATCTGCTCCTTTTTAGTGCCATAATAGGGGTCAATGTAACTCTTAATGACTCCGTCCCTGGACGCGGTACACGCATACCCGATAAGGGTATCCAGCCTTGTTGCAAATCTCAAGCTGCCGCCATCGCAGACCAGTTTTTTACCATTGTACGAACTTCCTGCAACAGCGATCTGTTCCATATTCCCATCCAACTTGTCGGTACAGGGAATGGAATAGACGCCCTCAATAAACTCCCCTATCCATCTTTCGAAATTGGGGGCGTTACCACCTTGGGTTTCTACCCTGGTGCGGATCTTGGAATTGTTTGCCAAATTGTTAAGCGCCCAATCCGCAACGGTCACCTGCGTCGTAGATTCCGAACTCTGGTTCCACTTACCGTCATCCTTGATATCCGCAGATAGTTCCGCCGTGGTAGACGTTATTCCCGTCGGATTCAATCCCCGAGTAAGCAGGATAGACACCGCCAGGAGTTTGGCATCGTCGTTGGTTGTGCCAAAGATGCTCAAATCTTCAAAGGCGTGGTTCAGGGGGGCATCCTTCGGATTCATGTAGAACGCTTCCATCACTTCCTGTTCGGCCTTAGACTTGGCTGCCGGAATGTTTTTGTAATCTCCTGTCGCAAACAGAGCCATCGCCCTATTGTAAGCCAGGTGAGCCAAAATGTTCAAGTTCGCCTTGTCCCGGTTACTCAGGTCCACAATCCCCTTCAGGGTAAAGTCCCCTGTCGTTGTAGAGCCCGAAACCTCGTTATAGAAGGTTCCCGTAGCCTGAAGCAATCCATACTGGGTAGCAAGATTCAACTTAGGCGAAGAAAATTCACCAAGAGACGAAGATACCTCCCATTCAAACTTCGTTCCCGTCAAGGCCAAATCCTCATCCAGTTCCCAAATTTTCATAGTAGAGCCACTCGTGAACGGGCCCTTTTGCACCACTCCCGAAAAGGCCTTGCTCACAGGCTTCGTAGGAATGGTTTCATTTGCGCCGGGTGCACTAGAAGTCGGTTCCTGTGCAACACTTGAAGAACTTGCAGAGCCAGACCCAGAGGAATTCTTACCCGAATCAGAGGCGCTGCTTGAACCCGAAGTACTTCCACTACTTCCCTTTGTCGAAGACGATGACTTGTTTTTGGAGGGACTTGAACTTGTGTCAGATTCATCACCTTCACTATTTTCGGTGGCGCCGGTATTTTTCCATTCGTTAGGAATACAGATATACTCGGCTTTTTCGTCTTCTACATAGAGGACTTCACCCGCACGGTCTGCCGAGCACTTCCCCAAACCAGAAACAGACTTCACAGACTCTTTGGAGGATTTGTCCCCATCATCCTTGGCTCCCGTGGAAGAATCACCGCAGGAGCAGAGTATAGCCACAGCAGAAATAGCAGCCAGGCGCATAGCGAATGTTTTTGTCATGGAAGCCTCCTTTTTTAGGCGAACATACCAGTGTTCAACAAAAGAAATATAAGCATTAATGGAGACATTGGCAAAATAATTAAGTATTTTTCGGCCATAATGGTTAAACTTGAAGAATCCTGGCTGAAACTCCTGGGCGACCAGTTCGAGCAGCCCTATTTCCAGAAAATAAAGGAAACCCTCCTGAAGGAGAAGGCGGAACACCACGTGATATACCCGCCGGGACCGAAAATCTTTGCGGCCCTGGACTTTTGCCCTGTGGACAAGGTAAAGGCCGTCATCATCGGGCAAGACCCCTACCACAATCCGGGACAGGCTCACGGGCTCTGCTTCTCGGTGCCCAACGGAATCGACCCGCCGCCCTCCCTCATCAACATCTTCCAGGAACTCCACGACGACCTTGGCATTACTCCACCGCAGCACGGGAACCTGGAAAGCTGGGCCCACCAGGGCATCTTGCTCCTGAACGCCTCGCTGACGGTGCGGGCCCACCAGGCGGCAAGCCATGCGGGAATCGGCTGGCAGACCTTTACCGACACCATTATCCAGAGGCTCTCGCAGGTGCGGGAAAATCTGGTGTTCTTGCTCTGGGGCAGTTTCGCCATCAAGAAACAGGCCCTGGTGGCGCCAAACCGCGGACACCTGATCCTCACCGCCCCACACCCGAGCCCTCTTTCGGCCTACCGGGGATTTTTCGGCTGCAAGCATTTCAGCAAGGCAAACGCATTCCTTGTAAGCAAGGGAATCGAGCCTATCGACTGGTCAGTGAAGTAAGGGAACTTTAAGGCGTGGACAAATTCACGCAATGCCGGCCCTTACGGGCGACAAGTTCATATCCAAGTGTCGAAAGCAGTGCATTCAACGTTTTTAGTGTGATGTTTACGGGCTGCATGGCCCGCAAGTTCTGAATTACCGAAGTCGAAATGCCTGACGCCTTCGACAACGCACGCACACTGATATCCTGCTGGGCCATTGCGTCAAGCAGCAATTCAGACAAAAGGAAATTAGCGTATTCCCTTTTAAAAGCCTTTTTTTGCTTCGGGTCCGACATCACCCGTTCAAATGTCGATTTAGCCTTTTTCATAATACATTCCCTTTTGCACACGCTCGTTATAACTCTGCATAAGAAGTATGGCTCGCTGTTTCTCGTTTTCAGGAAGTTTCTGAGACCTCTTGCAAAAAGCATTTGTCACAATAATCTTTTTCCCAACATAGAAGAATGAAAGAAAGCGATCGGGTTGCGGTTTAAATGCATAAATCTTATCGCCCTCATTCCTAAACTTTGTAATATCAGAAATCTTCCCAGAATCTCCTATCCGCTTAAACAACATCAACACCTTACGTTTTTGGACATCGCTTAGCCCATTGAAATACTCTAATGATTGACTTACTCCATTCTCGTCATAGAACCATTCAACGGTAAAGCAGGGCCCTTCATAAGCAACATACTCTTTCATCCCAAATGTATCTCCTTTTTGATACGCTGTCAAGAGTAAAAAGAAAACTATTATGCATTGCAAAAAGTATGCCATAGGACAAAACGCCGTTTTCTGCGTAAAAACGGCCATCCATCTTATTACCTAATGTGATTAATCAGTTTTTTAGGTAATTAATCAGTTTTTGAGCACTTTATTTCCAACGCACTGTCAGTTTGCGTTTGCACAGGGCGCAGTCTGTGAGATACGAATCAATAAGCGTCTGGTAAGGGATGCCGACGTCTTTTGCCATGTTCTTGAAGTAATCGATGGTACTTGAATTGAGGCGGATGGTTATCTGCTTTTTCAACGCCGCCGCATAAGGGTTCTTTACCGCTTTCATGCGAGAAAAATCATATTCCTTTTTCATATCAAACCTCGTGGTGTAATTATAATATAATTACATTTTTGAGAAAAAAACAACTAATGTTCTAGCCATATTCCCATATTTTCTCGGAAAAGCCTCCGTTTGGCAGACGGAGACAGTCCCCATCTACTAGTATAGACTCTTTTTTGCGGGGAAAAATGCCTTGCCGATGTGTAAATTTTCAACAATTTACAAAAAGGGGGAAGAATCCCCCTGGTTCGCACTTCGTCGCTCTCCACCCCCCTCGCCTAGGGGGCAAGCCCCCTAATACCCCCACATCGTCAGTTTGCGCTTTTCAACTTTTCTTGTTCGGAAAGAATCGTTATGCCGTTGACTTTTTCCTTGATGCAAATCAACAAAATCCCAGAAACCCATCTATTTATTCTAATCTTTTCAGCGTCAAACCGCTTGCGAACCCGCATAAATTAAAGTATATTCAAGAAGTAGGTCTTATAGGGGCTCTTTATGAGCAGGGATAAAACAAAATAACTTCATTTCATGCGGCATTTGGGAGTTGAATACCTATAAACCGTCCAAATTTCACCCTTTTATAGGTCCATCATCCGTTCATTTTCCCACGACGCACCTATAAAGAGTCTCTTTTTCGCACTCTTATAGGCACAAATCAGCAAAATTCCGACCAAAAAATATTAATTTGTTTGTAATTTTGCAAAAAAGGCCTATAAATCACTCAAAAAAAACGTTTTTATATGCCCCGGCCCCACTTTTTCGCCTTTCGCGTACCTATAAGCGTCCCTCCGAAGGTCAATTTATAGGTACACCTTCTATTCGCTGTTGCTGCCGGACCTATAAAACCGCATTTTGTCGTCTTCTTATAGGTCCAAAATTTTTTCCGTGCTTTTTTTTCGGGAAATAATATATTGGCTTATAGGGGCTCTTTATAAGGCGGGGAAAAACAGGACAGCAAAAACCGTTATAATTCCTGGAAATTACCGATAATACGCAAGTGATCAGAGTTCTCGGCGGAAACTCGCAGGGACTAACAGTCACAAGAGTTTCCTCCAGCGAGAACGGTTCATACCTGTAAAAGCCGTTCTTGACTGCGAAACACTTGTAAACCAGAGCCATTTTTGTTTTTTTGACTGAGATGTGAGTTTCTCGAGTGAACAGTCGAACGAAGTGAGTCCCTGTGAACGAGAGATATTCACATCGAGGGAAAGATTTGTTAAAAAACGGGGTCTTAGGGGCAGAGCCCCTAGGCGAGGGGGTAGCGGAAACGGCAAGGAGATCCCCGCCTTCGCGGGGATGACAAGATTGTGGCGGGGGGGGGGGGGGGG
>OCTW013420450.1_pt1 | contig 52421 bp, 41 predicted proteins | sample 1539671 | NCBI WGS metagenome assembly OCTW01 (sample SAMN02144230, study PRJEB22623) | gut metagenome | biome: sheep rumen | host: Ovis aries | place: New Zealand | reverse complement strand
GGATACGATGATTGACAAGTGGATGTTCGCCCTGACGAACCTCTCCCGCCTGCTGGAGCGTCCGAAGGCTCTCCAGGAGCGTATTTTCACACGCCTGTTCGAGCAGGCAGAAGTGGCACGCTTCACGCCTGTTGAGCGAGAGGAGTACGTGGCCAGCAAGAAGGACTACTGGGATTACTACAGCACCATGAAGACCTCCTTTGACAAAGGCAGGGAAGAAGGACGAAAGGAAGGCAGGGAAGAAGGCGAACATAAAAAAGCCCTGGACACAGCCCGTAAGATGAAGTCGGACGGCATTCCTTTAGAATCCATTGCACGATACACTGGTCTTACAGTCGAAGAGATTGCATCAATATCCGGATAATGAGCCGAGATTTGATGCAAGGTAATGGCAATACTTAGTATTAGACTAAAGAGGGGATCCCTGTCGGAATCCCCTCAATTTTTATTTACAAAAGAATTTACCTGATAGAATCACGCGGTGACAGGCACGCTGTGACCAGGGGTAGGTTTTTGCCACTTCGTCCGTCTTACTATAAAAGATGTATCACAAAAAGGAACAGACATGACAATGAAAGAGATTCTATTTGCAGTGACTTCATTCACACGATGCCAGACATGCTGTGACGTGGGACACTTATTTACTGTCCTGTCCTCTTTATTGTTATGCTTCATCGTGACATCATGTGGGCAGGACAGTTTAGAAGAGACTAGTCCTGAACCAAGTCCGTCACCGTGTATTGACAGTACCCGTCTGTGTTTGGATACTGGTTTGCCTGTATGCTATGTTACGACGCGTAATAACATAAGTATTTCTTCAAGAGATGAATATGTGACGGCAACTATGCATATTGTCCATAATGGAAAGTCTCTCTTTGAAGATACTTTACTCAGGATTAAAGGACGTGGGCAGGCTAGTTGGACATCTATGTTCCCGAAGCGCCCCTACAAACTGAAACTGAGTAGTCGTTATGAATTACTTGGAATGCCTGCAAACAAACATTTTGTCTTACTGGCAAATTATACTGATAAATCGCTGATGAGAACAGCGATTGGCTTCAAGGTCGGAGAACTATTGGAGCGTGAATGGACTCCTCAAAGCCGTTTTGTGGAATTGGTGCTAAATGGGAAGTATCAGGGAAACTATCAACTGACGGAATCTGTGAGGGCAGGGAAGCATCGGATTAATGTTAGTAATTCTGGCCTGATCTTGGAATACCTATATCCTGAAAGAGTGGTGGAGGAGCCTTTCTATTTCATAACTAAGAATTTCCAACTAGGCTATGGCTTTAAATATCCAGATGAGGATGATATGACAGAGGAATGCGTAAAATATGCAGCAGACCTGATGGACCGGTTTGAACGACAACTGACAGACTCTAATTGCGTAACAGGCTATACCGACTTTATCGACTTGGAATCATGGGCGAAGTGGTACTATCACCTGAACATCCTCATGCAGAGGGAGTATAATACTTATTTAGTGAAATATGACAATACGGACAATAGCAAAATCTGTCTTGGGCCACTTTGGGATTTCGAATGGAGTCTGGGCGTCGGATATTATGACGGGAAGGAGCGACCCTGTCAGGATCATTACTTGGTGACAGAGAAGTATTTCAGAAAGTTGATAGAATCTCCGCTTTTCATAGCAGAGGTCACAAAGATACATCGCCAATACGGGAAGCGAGTTAGAGAAGGGGTGCTGCGATACTACGAAGAACTCAGCGACTATCTCCGCATATCTCAGAAATTGAATTTCAAATGCTGGCCTATCTTGGATAAACGAATATCTGTCGGCGGCTATCCTCTTGGCTCATGGGAGAAGGAGGTGGAATGTGATCGGCAGTTCTTCATAGACCATTACGACTATATAGACATGTTGATAAATTGTAACACAAGGGTTGTCAGAACTTATTATAGCACCAGAAGACATTGTTAGTAATTGTCCCCATGAGGAACACACACACTTTGAAACTAATGGAGAATGCCGCCCCGTCGCTGAGCGGCATTCTCTTGTTTAGTGGGAGGGAGCCCTGCTGGCGCTGCAAGTTTTCCGTGAATTGTTTGGCGGAATGGAAAACTTGTCGTATCTTTGCAAGCGGAGCCTTAGACACAGCCCGTAAGATGAGGTCGGACGGCATTCCATTAGAATCCATTGCACGTTACACTGGTCTTACAATCGAAGAGATACAGGCAGAATAATAATTAGACAACTGATGATGAAAAGAATGATTCTGGGCCTGTCATGCCTATTGGCAGTGACGGCCATGGCTGGCAATTATGAAGTGAGTTCACCCAACGGGAAGGTGAAGGTAACGGTGAATACCGATGAAAGTGTGATGTGGTCGATCGACTACGACGGACGACAGGTACTATTGCCCTCTGCAATCGACATCCAGACCGTACAGGGGAAAAAAGCGCAGGGGCTTGGCAAGGTTGGCAAGGTAGCCAAGCAAAGTGTGAACAGCAGTTTCAAAAATCCATTTTATAAGAAACTGACGATAGCCGACGAGTATGGTCAGTTGTTGCTCTACACCACTCAGAAGTTCACCATCGAGGTGCGCGCCTACAACGACGGGGCAGCCTATCGGCTGATCAGTACGAATAAGAAGCCCTTCCTCGTATCCGATGAAACCGCAGAATTTCGTTTTGCCGACGACTATCAGGCTTTCGTTCCATACGTCAACGATAATCGTGGTGGGGAGCGCTATTGCTATTCGTTTGAATCTTACTATGATGAGGCCTCGCTGTCGAAGATGTACAAGGATTCGCTGGCCATCACCCCACTGGCCGTCTGTCTGCCTAATGGTATGAAAGCCATCGTGATGGACACTGGCGTGGAGAACTATCCCGGAATGTTCGTGAAGAAAGGTGAAGGCAATACCCTGAAGGCCGAGTTTGCACCCTACCCCTTGGAGCATGAGATTGGGGGCTACGACCGCCTGAACCTCGTGCCGACGAAAAGGGCTGATTTCATCGCTAAGATAGAGGGGCCACAGAACTTACCTTGGCGGGCTGTGGTCATCACGGAGAAGGATGCCGACATTCTGAACTGCGACATGGCACAGCGGCTGGCTCCTGCCTGTAGAATTTCCGACACCTCGTGGATCAAGCCCGGCAAGGTGGCCTGGGACTGGTGGAACAACTGCAACATCACGGGTGTCGATTTCCCCTCAGGCATGAACACCAGTACCTATTTATACTATATAGACTTTGCTGCCAAGAACAAACTCGAGTATATCATCATCGACGAGGGCTGGAGCGGCAAGGAGTCGCTGATGACCGACCTGAGCCCGGAGATCGACCTACCACGCCTGATAGCCTACGGCCAACAGAAGGGTGTTGGCATCATCCTCTGGTCTAGTTGGCGTAATCTTATCGACAACGATCCGCTTGACGATATCAGTGCGACAGAATCCGTGATGAAGCATTATGCCGACATGGGCATCAAAGGGTTCAAGGTCGATTTTTTCGACCGCGACGACCAGCAGGTGATTGCCTCGGCTTATAAGATCGCTGAGTGTGCTGCCCGCCATCGCCTCTACCTCGACCTGCACGGCCTGAAGCCCTTCGGCATCCAGCGCGCCTATCCGAACATCTTCAACTTTGAGGGTGTAAAGGGTCTGGAGAACTCAAAGTGGGAACCCCGCGTGGGCGACGGGCCGCTGCACAACCAGCCGCGCTACGATGTCACGGCACCCTATCTCCGCATGCTAGCCGGTCCGATGGACTATACCCCCGGAGCCATGAAGAATGCCATGCGCAACAACTTCTTCGGCAACAACGACAACCCCATGTCTCAGGGCACCCGTGTTCACCAGATGGCGATGTACACCACCTTCGAGGCACCTCTTCAGATGCTTGCCGACAGTCCGACGAAATACATGCAGAATCAGGAATGCACAAACTTCATCGCCCAGATTCCCACCACCTTCGACGAAACCATTGCCCTCGACGGACAGATGGGCGAATATACGGTCATTGCCCGTCGCAAAGGAGCAACATGGTACGTCGCAGCCATGACCGACTGGACACCGCGCGACCTTACTATCGACCTATCCTTCCTCGGCGAAGGCCAGTTTAAGGCTGACATCTTCGCAGATGGCGTGAATGCTATGAAGGAGGCCACCGACTACAAGCACACCCAGCAGACCGTTACGGCTAACGACCGTCTGAGCATCCATCTCAGTAGCGGTGGCGGCTGGACAGCGATTATTATTTGAACAGCAACTGCGCGAACTGGTAGAGGCTGCGGCGCCAGGTCTGCCATTCGTGGGCTGTCTCAGGCGAGATGTAACTGTGAGCATTGATGCCGATGGCCTTCAGATCCTCAGCCACCTTGCCTACACTGTTCTCTCCCTCGGCCATGCCTGTCTCTTTGCTACCGGCACTCATGAAGAGCACTTTGTTGGTCTTCTTGAAATCGGGCACGTCAGTCAGTTCTTCTGCGCCGATGGTGCCACCACTGAAGATACCGACGTATGCGAAGGTGGTGGGATTGTTCAGCGTGATGCCGTGGGTCTGCATGCCACCCATCGAGAGGCCGGCCATGGCACGGTGCTCACTGTCGGCAATGACACGGTAGTTCTTCTCTACCATCGGGATGATATCCTTGATCAGCACCTCCTCGAAGGCACCACCCATACGACGGGCCATCTTGGCGAAGTCGGCACCACTCATACGAGGGCGACCACCCTGACCGCCCTGTGCTCCTGCTTGTGGACGCGGACCACCAGGGCGCGGACCGCCAAAGCCCATGGGCTGTTCACCCGGACGACGGGCATTCAGTCCGTTATCCATGAATATAATAAAAGGTACGGCCTTGCCGGCGGCAATCAGATTGTCCATGATGATACCCGTCTTACCCTGGGCACTCCAGCCGGTCTCGTTCTCGCCCATGCCATGCTGCAAATAGAGCACGGGAAACTTCTTGCCGGGGTTGGCATAGTATTCTGCGGGCAGGTAGATATAGCCGTGACGCATCGACTCGGTGACGGACGACCAATAATACACCTCACTAACAGAGCCCTGCGGCACGTTCTTCACCGTATAGAAGTCCTCGTCGGCGGCAGGCACGTCGATACCACTGCCCCAGCGGCTGGCACCATAGTAGTACTTGCTGCCCGGATCAGGCACAGAGGCACCGTCGATGTTGAGTTGATAGTAGTGGAAACCCTCGTCCTGCGGTGCGGAAGTTCCAGTCCATACACCGTTTTCGTCCTTGGTCATGGCGTAGATCTTGCCAGCGATGTCAAGTCCTACGAACGTAGCCTGCGGTGCCGTGATCTGTGCACGGACCATGCGCTGTGAATTGATCATCGGGTACTGCTTGTTGTCTTGATTGGTCGATGCAGGCTTAAAGTCCTCAACCACATTCTCTGTTACCGAAGGAACCGTGGGGTTCTGAGCGGCGACTGTCAGGCTTGTGAAAGCCATCAGCGAAAGAAATAGTTTTTTCATAATTGGTCATTTAGTTGTTAATGAATAATGTGATAATTGTTAGTTTTACACTTCTATCCCCTTTGACACGCGAGAGGCTGAAAAGTAAAATCATCCCTGTCATTCTTATGGAAGATTAACATTTTGGGGGAAGTCGTCGAAAATATCCCAGGAAGTCGTCGAAGGTTTCTTGATAGCAGAGGATATTCACCTTATCTTTGCACCAGATTTCAAAATCGAATAACAAATAAAAAAGCAAAGATATGAAACAGTTCAGAATTTTCTTCGTGATGATGATGCTGACGATGTCGGCAGTAGTTATGGGACAGACCACCGTGAAGGGTGTGCTGATGGATGAGACCTTAGGCGAGGCAGAGCCCTTTGCCACCGTCCGTGTGTTCAAGGCTGGTAAGACGGATAAGCCCGTCGCCATGTTCCTCACCGACGAGAACGGCCAGTTCTCCCAGGAAGTGAAGGGCAAGGGTAAGTTCGATATCGTGTTCAGCAGTGTCGGCAAGGAGGATATCCGCCAGACGATTACCTTGGGCAGTGAGAACCCGCTCGACCTGGGTACCTTATTAATGAAGGAGAATGCCACCATGCTGAAAGGCGTGGAGGTCGTCGCCCAGAAGCCGCTGGTGAAGATGGATGTCGATAAGATGAGTTACAACGTGGCCGAGGACGAGGACTCGAAGTCGAACACCGTGCTCGACATGCTCCGCAAGGTGCCCATGGTAACGGTCGATGGCCAGGACAATATCACCGTCAACGGTTCTTCTTCCTTTAAGGTGTATGTCGACGGCATGCCCAACGTGATGTTCTCCTCGAACCCTTCGATGGTGTTCAAGAGCATGCCCGCCTCGGCCGTGAAGAGCATTGAGGTGATGACCAACCCGGGGGCCAAGTATGATGCCGAGGGGGCCGCTGGCGTGCTGAACATCGTGATGAACAAGCAGAATCCCGCTGCTGCCCAGAGCATGAACGGCTTCAACGGTACCGTCAGGGCATCGGCAGGTAACAAGAGCGTGGGCGGTGGTGCCTTTATCAGCGGACAGCAGGGTAAGTTCTCTTACAGTGCCAATGTGATGACGAACTACAACAAGCCCGGCACCACCAAGACAGAGGTGGAACAGATTCAGGACAACGGAAGTTCACAACTGACAACCTCTGAGAATGACGTGAAGACACCGTTCACGATGGGAAGTCTGACACTCGGCTACCAGATAGACCCCATGAGCAGTCTGAACCTGACGGCCTCTGTCAATACGTTGAACATGAAGAGCACAGGCACTTCGACAACCCTGATGAATGGCGGACTCTATGGCAACGGCTTCGACTATAGCAGCAATACCGATATGAAGAACTCGCGTACCTCCTTCAGCGGCAGCCTCGACTACCAGCGCTTCTTCAACAAGGAGCACACCCAGTCGCTGGCACTCACCTACCAGTTGAACTACAGTCCCGCCTCCACGGAGATGACTTCCAACTTTGGCAACACCTCTTCTCTCATCGACCTGACAGACCGTTTCTCTGACAACTCGGAGAAGACCACCAACCACACGTTCCAACTTGACTATACGATGCCCCTCGGCACTGGTCAGACACTGAGTCTCGGTGGCAAACTCCAACTCCACGACGCCACCTCTGATTCTAAGTACTACCTGAAAGGTATCTATGATGCTGGCTCCAGCAGCGACTACGAATACAAGAACTCCATCCTTGCCGGCTACGGTGAGTATGCAGGTAACTTCAATAAGCTTGGTGTCAAGGCCGGTCTGCGCTATGAACATACCTGGCAGGATGTGGAGTATCACCTGGGACGCGGCGAGGACTTCAGCAAGAACTACGGCAGTCTCGTGCCTACCGCCAGCCTGCAATATAACCTCGGTACTGGCAGCAACCTCGGCCTGACCTACAATATGCGTATCTCACGTCCTGGCATCTCCTACCTGAACCCATACATGGATAAGTCGAACCCCATTGCACTGACCTATGGTAATCCTGACCTTGACGTGGAGAAGGCTCACAATATCTCGATGGTCTATAACCTCTTCACCCCGAAACTGATGGTGAACCTCAACCTGCACCACAACTTCGTTGACAATGCCATCTCGCAATACAGTTTCTATGATGCTGACAACCTGCTGAACACCACATACGGTAATGTCGTGAAGAGTCATCAGACAGGCCTGAACGCCTACGTCAACTACCTCTTGACCAAGGATACCCGACTCTTCCTGAATGGTGGCGTGAACTATATCGACCTGCGCAGCGATGCCCTCAGTCAGAGCAACAGCGGATGGACGGCAAATGCGATGATCGGTCTGCAGCAGACATTGCCCTGGAACCTCAAACTCAGCGCCTTCGCCATCACCTCTACGAAATCGTACTCTCTCCAGGGATGGAACGGTGGTTTCAACCTTATCACGGCCAACCTCTCGAAGTCACTGCTGAAGGACAAACTCAACATCAGCGTGATGGGTATGATGGGTCTGAACAAGGGCGGCAATATCCAGATCGAGAGTTACAGCAAGGGTAGCAACTTCTCGACACACTCTCTGACCAAGGTGCCCCTCTACGGCTTCACCGTCACACTCAGTTACACCTTCGGTAATTCCAAGACCATGGCCAAGCAGCATACTAACCGCGTACAGAACGACTTCATTGAACAGCAGTCGCAGGGTGAGATGCTCAACAACATGGGATCCGGCAATACTGGTTCTGGCTCAGGTAATGGCACCATGCCTCAGCAATAATAAATTCCACATGACAATCCTCTCCCGCAACAGAAATAATGCGGGAGAGATTTTGTTAATTCAGAATTAATCCTTAACTTTGCAAGCGATGAAGAGAATAGAGAAGAAAGATATCTGGTTGTTCCTGGCGCAAGTAGGCATCTGGGCCTTGATGATCCTGGTGTTCCCACTGGCGATGCTGATCAGTACGCGCAACTGGGAATCGGCCTCCACTTCCCTGTTGATGGTGTGGCAGTTGCTTAGAGCCCCGATGGTCATCTACTTTGCCAATTTCTACATCTTCGGCCCCTACCTGTTCTTCCACCAGAAATATTGGTTCTTTGCACTTTGCAACCTGGTCCTGATCACTGCCGTCAACTCCGGCTTCTTCTTCGGCTATTTCATGATGAAGGAGCATGTGCCCCAGATGTCGCCTAATGCCTGGATCGGCTTCTTCTCGGGGGCCTTTATGTTCTTCCTCCTCAACTGTGTCATGGCGGCCGTAGCCATCGGTATCCGCCACTTCATCCGCACCCGTAAGATCAAGGATCAACTGAAGGAGGAGAAAGCGAAGAATACGGAGGCAGAACTGGCATGGCTGAAAAACCAGATCAACCCCCATTTCCTCTTTAATACATTGAACAACATCTCCAGTCTGACGCAGATCGATCCCGATGCCGCTCAGGATGCCATCGCCCAACTCTCCGACCTGCTGCGCTATGCGATGTACGAGACTAACAAGCCTACGGTACCTATCCAGGGCGAGGTGGAGTTCATGCGCAACTATATCTCGCTGATGGAACTGCGCTGTAACGACAAGACTGAGGTAAGTTCAGAGTTCAGGGTTCAGAGTTCAAAGTTAGAGATTGCCCCCCTGCTCTTCATCTCGCTCATCGAGAATGCCTTCAAGCACGGTATCAGCAGTAGCCGACCCTCGAAGATCGATATCCGTGTGTTACAGGAGGACAACCAACTGATCTTCGTCTGCGACAACACCAATTTCCCCAAGGATGATGCCGACCGCAGTGGCTCTGGTATCGGTCTGGAGAATACCCGCCGGCGCCTGGACCTGATGTATGCTGGCCGCTACACCTGGGAACAATCGCTCAATGACGATATATATCACGTTAAAATCACCCTTACACCATGATCCTCACTTGTATCATCGTCGATGACGAGCCACTGGCCGTCCGCCTACTGGAGTCGTTTGTCAACAAGACGCCCGACCTCCAGTTGCTGGGTTCCTTTACCGACTCCGTGGAGGCCATCAATGCCATCAGGGAACAGAAGCCCAACCTGCTCTTCCTCGATATCCAGATGCCCGACCTCAACGGGATGGAACTGGCCCACATGCTCCCCGAGGGCACGAAGGTCATCTTCACCACAGCCTTCAAGGAGTATGCCTATGAGAGTTATGAGGTCAGCGCCCTCGACTTCCTGTTGAAGCCCATCCGCTATAATAAGTTCATCACTGCCGTGGAGAAGGCTCGTGAATGGTTCGATTTGGAGAATCGGGGGGGACGCGGAGGTACGGAGGCACGGGAGCACGAGGATATATCTGCCAGCATGACAAGCCCCGCACCTTCGACCATTTTCCTCAAGGTCGATGGCGAATACCGCCAAGTAGCGCTCGACAAGATTCTCTATGTGGCAGGGATGAAGGATTACGTGATGTTCTATCTTGAAGACCAGAAGCGGCCGCTCGTCACTCACCTGACGATGAAATCGGTGGAGGACATGCTGCCCACCTCACAGTTCATGCGCGTACACCGCTCCTATATCGTTGCCCTCGACAAGATCCGTAGTGTCGATCGCAACGACTGTATCTATATCGGTGAGGAGATTATCCGCGTCACAGAGGCCTTCCGCGATAAGTTCATACAGTACCTGAACTCGAAGTTCCCTGGCGGCAAGTAGGTTATCCGAGGAAGAACAGGGACACGCCAATCACGGAGATGACAGCACCCACGACGGCTTTCCACGTGATCTTCTGGTGGAACAGCCAGTAGGAGGGCAGGATGATGATGATCGGGGTGAGTGCCATCAGCGTCGAGGCGATGCCCGCCTCCGTATATTGCACGGCCATCAAGGAGAAGCCCACCCCCACAAACGGCCCGAAGATGGTAGTTGCCGTGGCGACGGTCAAGCCTTTCTTGTCGTGCAGTGCCTCTCGCAATGGAGTCAGTCCCTCGCGTACATATAGTAAGATACCGAAGCCGACGATACCAGCCACACAACGGAAGAAATTGGCACTGAAGGGCACCAGCCATTCTGGCATGGTGCCCGTCGGATAGTGGTCCATGCCTATCTTGCTCAGTACCAGTCCGATACCTTGGCATAGTGCTGCGGCGACAGCATAGAGCACACCGTTGAGCGGCAGTTTCAGCGACACCTTGTGGTGTTCTCCTCGTCCGAGTACGGAGATCGATATGCCAACGAGCGTCACGAGCATTGCCAGGATGCTCATGGGGTTCATCTCCTGCCCCAGCGTCATCCACGCCATGATGGCAGCGGCTGGCGGGGCGAGCGTCATGAACAGTTGGCCGTAACGCGAGCCGATGATGATATAGCACTGGAACAGACAGAAGTCACCGATCACATAGCCCACCAGTCCTGAGAGCAGCATCCAGCCGTAGGCCTCCATCGTACCACCGGCAGGCAGGGGCGAGCCCATCACCACCCAGAACATCAGCATCGCGAAAAGCAGGGCTAAGCCCATACGCAGCACGTTGAGCGTCAGGTTGCCCAGACGCTTGCTGCCAAACTCACTCAGCAGGGCAGTCGCCGTCCAAGAGAAAGCCACGCCAATGGAAATCAGTTCGCCTAGATAGTTCATACAGCCTGCAAAATTACAAAAAATCTGAATTAAGAATTAAGAATTATGAATTATTTCGTATCTTTGTAGCCGAATTACTAATCTGACCAGACATGAGACAACTCTTTTTCTCCCTTTTGCTGCTTGGAAGTATATTCACTGGCAGTGCCTTGCCACAGGCGGACCAGCCTGCGAGCGTCGTCGTGCCCGACTCCGTGCAGATGCTGGTCGATTCCCTGATCCGGGAACTACAGGAGGCGAAGATCCACGAACTCTCCATGCGCGATAAACTCGATGCCAGTGGGCAGACGGCCTACGAGGACTCTGTCAGGAAGGCTCTCCAGCGACAGCGTATCGACTCCCTCCGTCGTATCACGCCGGGCGTGCCTCTGGTGATTGAGGGCGACACTCTCTTCTATATCTATGCCAGCCTGGGCGGTGAGGACCCCACGCATCGCGTGCTGTCTGCCACCCGTAGGATCACGAGCATCGGCAAGAGCCTGCGACTGGCTCCTTCCGACACCCTCCATGTCTTTGAGAGTGAATATACGGCCGACATCATGTGCGGGGAAAACGTGCTGCTGCGCGTAAGCGACCTCGACGGCCTGTGGAACAGTCTCTCCCGCGAGGCCTTGGCACAGGAGCGGATGGGCATCATCAATGCGGAGATCCAGAAACTCCAGTCGCACTATGGCATGCAGGCCAAACTGCACGGCTTCGGCTGGGCAGTCTCCGTCATCATCATCCAGATTATCTTCTTCCTGCTCACTGCCTGGTTTATCCGCCATCTGCGGCAGAAGATCAGATGGGGCGCGGGCGGCAGGATCCGTCCGCTGGTCATGAAGGACTACGAACTGCTGAGTCTCCGCCAGGTGAAGCGGATACTGCTGTTCCTGACGCGCGTGCTACAGGTGGTGCTCGTCATCATCCAACTTATCATCTCCCTACCCCTGCTCTTCAGTATCTTCCCTGAGACGGAGAAGTTCACGTGGCAGATGATCAACTACGTGTGGGAGCCGCTGCGCGACATTGCCATCGCCATCTTCCACTATATCCCCAACCTGGTGAGGATCATCGTGGTCATCCTCCTGGTGCGCTGGATTCTGAAAGGTCTGCGCCATATCACCGACGCCATTGCCTCAGGAAGCCTGAAGTTTGATAAGTTCTATCAGGACTGGGCGGAGCCCACCTATCAGATTATCCGCATCTTTATCATCACCTTCACACTGGTGGTCATCTGGCCGTGGCTGCCTGGTTCCGACACGGGAATCTTCAAGGGCGTAAGCATCTTCGTGGCTGCCCTCTTCTCACTGGGATCGACGACCACCGTGGGCAACCTGATCTCAGGCATTATCATCACCTATATGCGCCCCTTCATCGTGGGCGACTACGTGCGCATCGGCGAGCGCGAGGGTGAAGTGGTCGAGAAAAATGCCTTCATCACCCGTCTGAAGGATATCAAGGGCAATCTCATCACGGTGCCCAACAACTCCATCCTCTCGCAGCAGACCGTCAATTATACGGCAGCCCTGCGCCATGGTGAGGGATCCATCGTGCACTCCGACTTCACCTTTACCTATAAGGTGCCACGCGCCACCATCGAGACCTATCTGCTCGAAGGAGCCGCCCGCTGTCAGTTGCTGCTGAAGGAGCCCAAGCCCTTCGTGCTCGTCACGGCACTCGAGGATTTCTATACGCGCTATGAGATCAACGCCTATACGAAGGAGACGGAGCGCCTCTTCGAGGTGTATTCCGAATTACACAAGAACATCATCGACGTGTTCCGCGAGCATGACCTCGACCCGACCTCGTCGCACTTCGTCAAGATGGAGGAAATCAATAAAGAATAAGAATATGAAAAAGTACCATTTCATCGCTACACTACTGGCGCTCTTGACTATCCACTGCCCACTATCCACTGCCTCTGCCACAGAGACTATCCCCATCCGTGGTACTGTCGTCAGTCCCACCGACCCGCATATCCAATATGCTGGCCGTATCAGTTTCGCCAATCCTGAGCGCCCGGCGTGGAACTTCCCTGGCATCCAGATCATGGCGGCCTTCGAGGGTACGTCGCTCAAGATGATCGCCAAGCCGAAAAGCGGCTATTTCATGGCGCAGATCGATCAGGCCAAGCCGTTCAAGGTGGCCTTCACCAGCGAGAAGGACTCTATCGTCACACTTGCCACCGCCCTCTCCGACGGCCGTCACCTCGTCCGCCTGATGTATGCCATCGAGGGCTACGAGTACTATCCCGAGTTCTGGGGCTTTGTACTCGACAAGGGGCGCCGGCTCATCGATGGTCCGTCGTTCCCTGGCAGGAAACTCGAATTCATCGGCAACTCCATCACCTGTGGCTACGGCAACGAAGGCACGAACAAGGAAGAGCATTTCGACTATGCCACGGAGAACCACTACTATTCCTATGCCGCCATCACCGCCCGCAACCTGGAGGCACAGCACTGGGTGTGCGCCCGCAGTGGCATCGGGGCCTATCGCAACTACGGAGAGTCCAAGACGGGCTCTCCCAAGAACAATATCCAGGTACAATACGAATATACGGGCTATGCCCTGTCGCCGGAACTGCGCCAGAAGACTGGTTTCGATTCGATGAAATGGGACTTCTCGCGCTATCAGCCCGATGCCGTCTGCATCAATCTCGGCACGAACGACCTCTCCACGAACAACTACGATACGAAGTTGCTGAAACAAGGCTATCAATCGCTGCTGAAGATGGTGCGCCAGCACAACCCGCAGGCGAAGATCGTGTTCCTCTGCGGCTCGATGCTTGGCGACAAGGAACTGGAAATTGCCAAGCAGATTCTCAACGAAGTGGCTGCCGAAGCCAACAAGGCTGGCGACAAGGAGGTCTATCGCTTCGACTTCACCCCGCAGAACGGAGACCTTGGCTATGGCAATGACTATCACCCCAGCCTTTGGCAGCACGAGAAGATGGCTGCCGAACTCACAGCCTATCTTCGCGCGCTGATGCAGTGGTTCTGATGACTACTCCGTATATTGCTTGATCAGGCGGATGAGGAGCCTGTTAAGTTGTTCCACCTCATAGTCGCCCACAGAGGCCGCGATGTGATCCAGCCCTACACCACTATCGTTGGTCAGGAACACGTATGTGCCCCCAGTGGCGATGCTGAAGAAGCGCAGCATGAATTCCGTGTTCTTATCCACGCCGCTGGCAGCGACGGGAATCAGTCGTATGCCCTGACGGGCGCAACGGGCCACAGACTCTTGCAGTGAGGCGATGATGTCCGTCTCATGGTGGGCAGGTGCGTCGAGCAGCATGAATGCCAGACGGGTGCGGGCTTTGCCGTTCCACGACAGGTCTGTCAGCATCTTCTCCAGTGCGGTGTGCACGGCTTCGGGGTAGTCACCGCCTCCATCTGCCTGTTGATTCCCTACGAAGTCCTTGGTCGTAGTGACATCAGCGGTGAAGTCTGAGTGGCGGGTCAGGTATTCGTCACCCTCGTCACGGTAGAACAAGGCCGCCGTGCGGATGGTCTGGTCGGGGCGGAGTTCTTTCACTTGATTAATAATGTCCGTGAGGTCGTTCTTCAGGAAGTCTATCTCGTCGCTCATCGATCCCGTGGCATCCACCACAAAGGCAATGTCTGTCTGCATGTCCGGGGCTGTCGCAGGCGTCACGGCATACGTGTTCACCGTCATCTGTTCGGGTGCTTCCCATGAGGTAAGACTGGGATGGCCCTCCATCTGTTGTCCATCCACACTGATGCTTAGGGCGGAGGCTACGAAATTCTCCTGTTGCCAAAGACCTGCCCAACAGTCGGCCAGTCCGTGATTATCAGTCACTGCCTCCCAGAGTGTCCTTATCCCGTCGTCTGTCTGGCGCTGCAGTTTCACGCTGATGCCGGCCAGTGGGTTGCCACTGGGGTCAGTCACCTTCACTGCCACGCGGTTGTTGGTATAGCACATCCAGTAACTACTCTTGTCGCTAAAGTCTTCCGACTGCATCAGTCCTGCCCAGAACGTCCAGTTGCCCAGGTCGCTCCACTCTCCGGCTGTCACCACACCAGCCTGAGTGTTACCACCTTGTCCTGTACCTGAACTGCCGCCAGGGACGCCTGGCATGGCTTCGTCAGCAAGACTTTCCGTAGGACCGCCATCTGAATAAACGTTCGATTTTTCCTCCGTATAGTCGGTAACGGCTTCTTTGCTATCATCACTTTTTGAGCAAGAAGCCAGAAACATCGTCGCAGCGAACAACAATGCCGTGACGAATCCAAACGTTACTGATAATCTTTTCATATTGCATACATTTTAGAGTTCTTTCTACAGATAGAACTCCAGCAGGACTGAATCCTTGTATGACATTCGGGAACTTTAACCTAATTTAACACTTCCTCGCCAGAGCATGCGTCTCACCCCAGTCTCTTCCTGATTTCTTCGAGGATGCCGAGGAGTTCGGGCATCGTTTCTGCGCGAAGCATGGCGATGCGCGTCTGGCGGAAGTCGGGGATGCCCTTGAAGATGGGGGTCGCTGCCAGGTGGCGGCGCGTATGCAGGATGCCTCGCTTCTCGTCTATCCTTTCAACATTGATGCGCAGCAGTTCTTCGAGGATGTCGAGTTTAGCGTTGAAATCGAGGTTTTCTCTGCTGAAGATCCAGGGACAGCCGAAGGTAGCACGACCGATCATCACAGCATCCACACCGTAGGTCTCGAAGGCCTTGTCGGCCTCTTCAATGGAGTGGATATCCCCGTTGCCGATGATGGGGATATGGATGCGTGGATTGCGCTTCACCTCACCGATGAGTGTCCAGTCGGCCTCGCCAGTGTACATCTGTGAGCGCGTCCTGCCGTGGATGGTCAGTGCCTGGATGCCGCAGTCCTGTAGTTGCTCCGCCAACTCGGTGATGATCAGTTGCTCGTGGTTCCAGCCCAGGCGCGTCTTCACCGTCACGGGCAGTTTCACGGCCTCCACCACCTTGCGCGTGATCTCCAGCATCTTGGGGATGTTCTGCAGCATGCCTGCCCCAGCGCCCTTGCCAGCCACCTTCTTCACAGGACAGCCGAAGTTCAGGTCGATGAGGTCGGGCCTAGCCTGTTCCACGATCTTCGCGGCCTCCACCATCGCCTCCACGTCGCGCCCGTAGATCTGTATGCCCACGGGCCGCTCCTCTTCGGCTATGGTCAGTTTCGAGATGGTCGATTTCACGTCGCGTATCAGAGCCTCTGCCGATACGAACTCCGTATAGACCATCGCTGCCCCGAAGCGCTTGCACAGCGTACGGAAGCCGATGTCCGTCACATCCTCCATGGGCGCCAGGAACACGGGGCGCTCGCCGAATTCTATGTCTCCAATCTTCATTTCGCCTGCAAAGGTACTCATAATTTTTAAGAAAATAATAGGGATATTCAAAATAAAAACCATTCACCTTTCAGCCCGTGGATAACTGCCTGGTTTTCAGGAGTTTCGACTGAAAGGTGTTTCCGATGTGCTTTTTACGGAGAAGGGATGCAGACTATGGATGAATAAGTGGCATCCTGTGACTAATAAGTGCCTACTTTCTGGAAATAAGTGGCTCTTTACGCTGCTAAAATGCCTCCTCTCGTGGCTAAAGAGGCTCTTTTCGCGGCTAAAGAGCCTCCTAATTCTGGTCCCAGGCCTTGGGATAAGCGCCCAAAAACATGTCGGAACAAACTCTTAGATACGCGTGGATGTTGACTGGCTGCCTGACAATCTGCACCACTAATATCCCTTCAGCCGGAAGCACTGAGAATCAGTCGGTTAGCCGTTGGCTGAAAGGAAAAGTCGTTAAGCGATCCCTTTGTAAACAGGTGTGGGTGGGCTTAAATTAATGTTTTTCTTGGGTTTTTCTTTGGTGGTTTCAAAAGAAACTATTACCTTTGCAGCATCTTTCTTTGGTTTAACGCTAAATTTGACACTATGGAGCAACTACTGCATTATGTCTGGAGGCATAGGCTGTTCCCCCTGCGGGAACTCAAGACGAGCGACGGTGATACCGTCGAGGTGATCGATTCGGGACTGCACAATCGCAACGCGGGCCCCGACTTCTTCAATGCGAAGGTCAGGATAGGCCGCACGCTGTGGGTGGGCAACGTGGAGATCCACGACAAGTCAAGCGACTGGTATCTGCATGGCCACGACAAGGACCCGCGCTACAATAATGTGATCCTCCACGTGGCGAGCGTGCTCGATGCGGAGGTGATGAACACTAACGGTGAATTCATCCGACAGATGCAACTCGACGTGCCCGAGCCGATCAGGGAGAACTACGCCGAACTGCTGAAGACAGACTGTTACCCGCCCTGCTACAAGGTCATCCCAGAACTGACGCGGCTGCTGGTACATTCGTGGATGGCTGCCCTTCAGACGGAACGGCTGGAGCAGAAGACGGAGGCCATCCGCCGACGGGCAGAACAGACAGGCGGCTCGTGGGAAGGGGCCTATTTCGTGACCCTCGCCCGCAACTATGGCTTCGGCATCAATGGCGACGTGTTTGAACAGTGGGCGCAGAACATCCCGCTCTCGGCAGTGGCCCACCATCGCGACGACCTGTTCCAGATAGAGGCCGTCTTCATGGGACAGGCAGGACTGCTCGAACTGGAGGCCGTGCCAGCGTACTACCAGAAGGAGGCGCTCAACGAGGGCTACTTCGCCAAACTGCGCAACGAATACCTCTATCTGGCCCATAAGTTCTCGATGAAACCGATCGATTTCCACCTGTGGCGCTTCCTCCGGCTCCGTCCGCAGAACTTCCCGCATATCCGCATCTCCCAGTTGGCCAACCTCTACTACCAGCAGAAGGCCGGACTGAGCCAACTCGTGGCCTGCGAGACCATCGAACAGTTGAAGGAACTGCTCTCCTCGCACGTCACGCCCTACTGGGAGACCCACTATACGTTCGGCTCCACCAGTTCGAAGAACGAGAAGCACCTGGCATACGGCTCGCTGAACCTGCTGATGATCAATACGGCCATCCCCATGCTCTTCGCCTACGGGCGGCATCGCTCGAAGGAGGTGCTCTGCGATCGTGCCTTCGACCTCCTGGAACAGTTGAAGGCGGAGAACAACCATATCATCCGCATGTGGCAACAGGTAGGACTGCCCGTGGAGACGGCTGGCGACTCCCAGGCACTCATCCAACTCAAGAAAGAATACTGCGACAAGAAGGAGTGCCTCCGCTGTCGCTTTGGCTATGAATATCTTAAACGCAAATAATATGAAAGACGAAACATTCTACACGATGGCCTTGACGCGCCTGACGAACTTTAACTACCAGCAGGCATTGACTTTGTATCGTACAATTGGCAGTGCTCAACTTCTTTATGAATATCGCCATCATATCGGGGATATCCTGAAAGACTCCTCGCCCAGACTCGTTGAGGCCCTGAAAGACTGGGATGACGCGATGAAACGGGCAGATTTTGAGATAAAATACATGGAGGAGCACCAGATCCGTGCCCTGACTCTCACTGATGACGACTATCCCCAGCGGCTCGCGGAATGCCCTGATGCACCCATCGTACTCTATTATACTGGCAATGCCGATTTGAACCAGGCGAAGATCGTCAGCATCGTTGGCACCAGGAGATGCACCTCCTACGGGCAGGACCTGATCAGGCGGTTTATCAGCGACCTCAAGAGATACTGTCCGCAGGTGCTCATCGTCAGCGGACTGGCCTACGGGGTGGATATCCATGCCCACCGCGAGGCCCTGGCAAGCGGTTATCCCACCATTGGCGTGCTGGCTCACGGACTGGACCAGATATATCCGTATCGCCACCGTGATACGGCTGCAGAAATGCTCAGTCATGGTGGGTTGCTCACGGAGTTCATGACACAGACGAATGCCGACAAGCCCAATTTCGTGCGTCGCAACCGCATCGTGGCAGGGATGGCAGACAGCGTCGTGGTCGTTGAGAGTGCGGAAAAAGGGGGAAGCCTCATCACGGCAGAGATTGCGCAGAGTTACAACCGTGCCGTCTTCGCCTTCCCTGGACATGTCAATGCTGAGTTCTCAAAAGGCTGCAATAATCTGATTCGCGACAATGGAGCGGCTCTAATCTCTAATGCCGAGGACTTTGTCAAGGCGATGGACTGGCAGGATGAGGCGCGCAGGCAGCAGGCACTTACCGATGGAATCGAGCGAAACCTCTTTCCAGACCTCTCTGCGGAAGAGCAGAAAATCGTCAGTCTCCTCCAACAGACCAACGACCTGCAACTGAACATCCTCAGCGTAAAGTCAGGCCTCCCAATCGGTCAGTTGACAGCCCTACTCTTCCAACTGGAGATGAAGGGTATCATCAAGCCCCTCGCTGGCGGCATGTATCACCTTCTGTTGTAGGGTTATGCCATTGAGGGATATGCCTATAAGCCGATTTTTAGGTTTTTAAAGGTGTTTTCAGGCGATTAAGTTTGGCAGGTAATGGATTTCTGCCTAAATTTGCAGCAGGTTTCGATAATGGATTTGTTGTAATGAAAAAGAAAATCATAAAGAAGTGATAGAAAAGGTACGTTGCATGGCCGATATGAAGAAAGTATCGTCTTTTATCCTATGGCTTATGACCTTCTGCCTGTTGCTGGGTTGTAACGGCGGACAGGAGCAGCACCGTCTGCTGGCAGACCTGGAGCGGCGCGACAGTGCCCGAGAGTCCATCACGAACGACTCGCTGGCAGAGGCTCTGGTGACCTACTTCGACCATCACGGAAGCCGTAACGAACGGATGCGCTCCAAGTATATCCTCGGACGTACCTATTTCTTCCTGGGTGAACTCCCGCACGCCCTTGAGACTCTCTATGAGGCTGCCGACTGTGCTGATACAACTGCTGCCGACTGTGACTTCATCACCCTGAGCAATATCCATAAGCAGAGTGCATCGATTTTTTATGAACAAGTACAGCCGCGCAGCCAGTTGAAGGAGTTAAGGCTGGCGGAGTATTACGCATGGAAAGGCGGAGACACGCTGAAAGCCATCAATTCCTTTTCCCTTCAGGCCAGTGCGTATGACTACCTTAAGATGCATGACTCGATTATTGCCGTGGTCGAGAAAGCGACTGACTGGTATTAAAGGATTGGCAGAAAGGATCGGGCTTCCCAAGTGCTGGGCCTTGCCATATCCTCATTGGTGGAAACGGGAGACATCACAAAGGCAAAAGCCTATATCAAGGGGTACGAATCCTCTCCGGAGTATTTTGATAAGGATGGTAACATCGTTGCCAACAGGGTTATCTACTATTACATAAAGGGAGGGTATTACCTGGCTGTCAACATGCTCGATTCTGCCGAGTATCTATATAGGCGAGAACTACGAGAGGGGAAAGACATCAATAACCAGGTGGCAGGCTGTAAGGGACTGCAGATGGTGTTTGAGAAAAGGGGGAATATAGACTCTATCGCGAAATATGCCAATCTGGGATATATACTGAACGATTCTGCCTATTCCTTGTCTGAGATGCAGAACATCCAGAAACTACAGGCATCCTATAACTACAACCATAACAAGCAAATTGCGGAAGAGAGCAAACTTCAGGCACAACGAGGCTGGAATGCTTTCCTGGCCATCCTCGTCTTTGTGATACTCATGGCTGCAACCGTCTTCTATAGGTTCCTCCATTATAAGGCGAAGAGAGACAGTGAGTTGAAAGACTATCTGCATAACCAGCACGCACTGGAAAAGGCGCAGTCAGAGTTGCTGGAACTCAGGGAAGAAAATGCCAATGTCTCTGCATTGATAGAAAAGAGAAGTCGGGAGATTGACAGACTACAGGATGTCATCAAGCAATACCAACAGCGGCAGTCTGTCAAGAATGCCGCTACCCTGGAGACACGGCTTGACGAATCCGATATAAAACGGCATCTGGAGAATCTCCTGAAGGCCAATCCCTATCAGGAAGCCACGCAGGAGGATTTCAAACGACTGAAAATGCTCATCAACGAAGAGATTCCCTCATTCTATGGTATCCTTAACAGCCAGGGTATCTTACGACCTATTGAATATGACGTATGTATCTTAATTCGCTGCCACTTCTATCCTGCCGCCATCTGTAAACTGACAGGCAGGAGTGACAGTTATATCGCTAATATCAGGAAAGGCGTACTACTGAAGGTGTATGGCATTAAAGGTACCCCCAGGGACTTGGATGAACGCCTTCTTACTATCAAATAAGGCTATTCCCACTTTCTGCGACATGCGTGCCGGTAGGATTTTACTGGCTAAAAATTTGGTGGTATAGTAGAAATTGCCTACCTTTGCATCCCGAACATTCTATAAATAGGTACGTATGATACAATCAATGACGGGCTATGGCAAGGCTGTCGTAGCCTATAGTGACAAGAAAATCCATGTGGAAGTGAAGTCGCTCAACTCCAAGCAACTTGACCTGAACACACGTATTGCCCCACTCTATCGCGAGAAGGAGATGGAGATGCGCCAGATGGTGGCCGAAGCCCTGATCCGGGGTAAGGTCGATATGAGCGTATGGATAGAGAAGGACACTCTGGTGGATGCCACCCCCATCAATGCAGCCCTGGTGGAGAACTACTACCAGCAGATCCAGACGATCTCCGACAAGACAGGCATTCCCCTGCCTGGCGACTGGTTCTATACCCTGCTGCGCATGCCTGATGTGCTGACGAAGACAGAGATGGAGGAACTTGATGAAGCAGAGTGGCTGGCCGTGAAAGGGGCTGTCAAGGAGGCGCTCGACAATCTGGTGGCTTTCCGCACTCAGGAGGGTGCCGCCCTGCAGAAGAAGTTTGCAGAGAAGATTGACAACATAGAGGTGCTGCTGGCCGAGATTGAGCCATACGAACAGGGGCGCGTGGAGAAGATCAGGGCGCGCATCGTCGATGGACTGCAGCAGATTCCTGGTGTGGATTACGACAAGAACCGTCTGGAGCAGGAACTGATCTACTATATCGAGAAACTCGACATCAGTGAGGAGAAGCAGCGCCTGACCAACCACCTGAAATACTTCCGCGACACGATGAACGAACCTGCCGGACAGGGCAAGAAACTCGGATTCATCGCTCAGGAGATGGGTCGCGAGATCAACACCACGGGCTCGAAGTCGAACCAGGCTGAGATGCAGAATATCGTCGTCAAGATGAAGGACGAACTGGAACAGATCAAGGAGCAGGTGCTGAACGCCCTATAATTCAAAACCCATAATTATGAGAGGAAAACTGATCATATTCTCTGCGCCAAGCGGTACTGGCAAGAGCACCATTATCTCCTGGCTGATGAGAGAGCACAAGGAACTGAACCTGTCGTTTTCAATCTCCTGCACCTCACGGGCTCCGCGAGGCACTGAGCAGGACGGTGTGGAATATTTCTTCCTGACGCCGGAGGAGTTCCGACAAAGGATTGAGCACAATGAGTTCCTGGAGTACGAAGAGGTCTATCAGGATCGCTTCTATGGCACGCTGAAATCTCAGGTGGAACGGCAGTTGGAGGCAGGACAGAACGTGGTGTTTGACGTCGATGTGAAAGGTGGCGTGAACATCAAGGACTATTATGGTGATGAAGCCCTGAGCATCTTTATCCAGCCCCCGTCGATCCAGGAGTTGCGCCGTCGGCTGGAACACAGGGCCACGGATGCACCCGAGGTGATCGACCAGCGCATCGCCAGGGCCGAGTTTGAACTGACCTTCGCGGAAAAGTTCGACAAGATCGTGATCAACGATATCCTCGACAATGCCAAGGCCGATGCACTGGCATTAGTAAAAGACTTCCTGAAGTAATATGAAACGGACGGGCATCTTCGGCGGATCCTTCAATCCCATCCACAACGGGCACATCTCTCTGGCCCGGCAACTGAAGGAGCGGGCACTGCTCGATGAGGTGTGGCTGATGGTGTCGCCGCAGAACCCTTTGAAACGGGGTGCCGACCTGCTCTGCGATGAGGCGCGGCTGGAGATGGCAAAGGCTGCCCTTCAGGATGAACAGGGCATCGTGGCAAGCGACTTTGAGATGTACCTGCCCAGACCGTCATACACCTGGCACACGCTGCAAGCCCTGAGCCGCGACTATCCCGACCGTCAGTTCGTGCTGATGATTGGTGGTGACAACTGGCAACTCTTCGACCGCTGGTACAAGGCAGATGAGATTAAGGCAAACTATGAGATCGTGGTCTATACCCGCACCCCCGGCGATCCTGGCTTCATCGATATCTCCAGTACGGCGATTCGCCAGCGCATCCATGATGGCAGGAGTATCCACGGACTGGTACCAGACGTCGTGGAAGAGATTATCCTAAAGAATGGCTATTATGCTTAGGCGATTCAACATATTCAAATGGATAGGATGGCTGTTTGCACCAATAGAGCGTAACGGTGCCTTCTTCGTGTTCATGTTCATCTTAGGCTGGGTCTGCACACAGGTGGAGATTCCCCTGCACGTGAACAATGCCGAGCCATACGACCTGTCGGCCCTTGAATTGTTTTTCGACCTCTATATCGTCTGTACACTACTGGTACTCATTCCCAGGAAGATCCGCTTCTGGGCAAGGATTCCACTATATATGCTTCTCTACGGGGTCGCCATTGTCGATATGTACTGTTATGTACGCTTCGAATCGACGCTGACGCCGACGATGCTGATGCTGGTGGGGGAAACGAACAGCCAGGAGGCAGGCGAATTCCTGTCAGCCTATCTCGACTGGGATGTCCTCACCTCCCCTCTGGGCTATATCCTCCTCATCTTCCTGACACACATCCTATGGACAATCACCCGAATGGTCATGGGGCATCTGAAGAAGCGCATGATTCTGCCGACACTGAATCCTGCAGTGATGAGCGTAACCCGCACGACCGTCAGATGTATCCTTGGTATCTGTACGGTCCTCCTGATGGTCCATGCCTGGCAGGAATGCCAGTTGAACAAGGAGGCCATCTACAGACTGATGACAAAGCGGTCTATCGGAGAGGTGGAGCACCAACTGACACAGAAGCCGAAGGCAGAACTCTACCTGCCTGTCTATCGACTGGCATTCAGTCTCTATGCCAACAGTCTCGCCTCGCGCCAGTTGGAGACCCTCATCACGGTGAAGGACAGGGTATCAGTAGATAGTTGTACCTACCGCGTGCCCAACATCGTACTGGTGATAGGCGAGAGTTACAATAAGCACCACTCCCAACTCTACGGCTATAATATGCCGACGACGCCCCGTCAGTTGGCAATGGCCGAGGCAGGTAGCCTGGTACCATTTTCAGATGTCGTGGCACCATGGAACCTGACGAGTTATGTCTTTAAGAACGTGCTGTCACTCCATACCGTCGGCGACCCGGGAGAGTGGTGTGACTATCCACTCTTCCCGGAGGTGTTCCGCAAGGCGGGCTACCATGTGACGTTTATCACCAACCAGTTCTTGCCTGAGGCTGGCGAGGCGGTCTATGACTTTAGCGGAGGCTTCTTCCTGAACAATCCCATACTGAGCAAGGCACAGTTCGACACCCGCAACGAACGGCTCCACCGTTTCGACGAAGGCGTGCTGGAGGAATATAAGAACTTGAAGAAAGAGGACAAGGCGCACAACCTGATCATCCTCCACCTGATGGGACAGCACGTGATGTATAAGTCGCGCTACCCGCAGTGGAGCCGCAAGCACCTGCTGGCACCGATGTACGACCGCCCCGACCTGACCAACAAGCAGAAACTGATCGTGGCCGACTACGATAACTCCGTACTCTATAATGACTCCATCGTGGCAGCCGTCACGCAGCAATTCACCGACAAGGAAGCAGTGGTAATCTATATGCCTGACCACGGGGAGGAAATCTACAACGGACGGCCCTATATGTATGGGAGGATGCATTCACCTGACATCGACTACCGTCTGGCACGCGAGGAATTTGAGATCCCGTTCTGGATATGGGGATCGCTGAAATACATTGAGAACCACCCATACGGCTGGCAGGCGATACAGGCTGCCAAGGACCGTCCGATGATGACCGACTGTCTGGCTCACCTGCTGCTCTACCTCGGAGGCATCCACACAAAGGACTATCGCGAGAAATACAATGTCATCAGTCCGAAGTACGACATGAACCGTCCTCGTATCCTAAAAGGGACGACCGACTATAACAAACTGAAGCAGAGGAGGCGATGAGTGACAGACTACTGACACGGCAGGAGTGTACGGCGATGAAGGGCATCGCCATCTTGGGCATCATGCTCCATAACTATTGCCACTGGCTGAAGGATATCGCCCGTGAGAACGAATATACCTGGCTGGCATGGAAGACGGACCGCCTCTGGGATGTGGTGCAACAGCCGGATAGCCTGCTGCCGATACACCTGCTCTCCTTCTTCGGGCATTATGGCGTGCCCGTATTCCTCTTCCTCAGCGGCTTCGGCATGGTGATGAAGTATGAGGGAACGAAGAGTGACGTAGGAATCTGGCGCTTCGCACGATACAACTATCTGAAACTGTTCCGCATCCTCATCGTGGGCTTCGTGCTCTTTACGCTGCTCGATGCCGTCACACCTGGCATGCATCGCTATCAGGCCAGTGAGGTGGTGGCGATGCTGGGTATGTATGCGAACTTCCTGGACCATCCGTCACAGGTGGTCTGGCCAGGGCCCTACTGGTATTTCAGCGTGACGCTGCAACTGTACCTGCTCTACCGTCTGTTGATGTACCGTCGCCACTGGGGAGTCGTCGCTATACTCATCGCCGCCTGCTGGCTATGGCAAGTGTTCTATCTCGATGACACCGAGGCACTGGAGCGCCTGCGCTATAACTTCATCGGCAGTATGCTGCCCTTCGGCATGGGCGTGCTGCTGGCGAGGAGTGAGGCATCAGGAGTGAAAAGCGGAGAATCCTGGCGAGGCCAGACTATTGCCCTGCTCGTCCTTCTCCTGTCCGCATCCATCACTTTTTACTTTTCTCTCCTGTCTCCCAACCTATGGCTGTGGGTACCCATCTTCATCATTACAGGAACCATTGCACTGGTAAAACTGATTCCCAAGTCAGTGATGCCGTACGTGCTCTGGCTGGGCAATATCTCGGCAGTCATCTTCGTGATGCACCCATTGGTACGCAAGATCTTTGTCAGGCCTTACATCTATGAGGATATGTATGCGGGCCTGTTACTCTATACGGTGGCGACACTTGTCGTCTCCTGGCTCGTCAAGAAACTTATCGACCAGATACCCAGTCCGAAGTTATGAGAAAGATTTGCGCCTTTGACTTCGACGGCACACTGACCAGGCAGGATACGCTGCTGGCCTTTATCCGTTATGCCAAAGGCACGCGGGCTTTCCTGTGGGGCTTCCTGCGCCATGCCCATCTGCTGGTGTTGATGACACTGGGGCTCTACCCCAACTGGAAGGCAAAGCAGCGGGTGTTCTCTTATTTCTTCAAGGGCACGGAGGCAGAGGCTTTCGACAGACTATGCCGACAATTTGCCATCGACAACAGCCATCTGCTGCGCCCTGAGGGCGTCAAGACTGTGGAACAGGCAATAGCCGCGGGAATGGAGGTGCTCATCGTGAGCGCCAGCATCGACAACTGGGTGCAGCCCTTTTTCCCGACAGTGAAAGTCGTGGGCACTCAGGTAGAGGTAAGAGATGACCGCCTGACGGGCCGTTTTCTGACGCCCAACTGCTACGGACAGGAGAAGGTCAACCGTCTTCTCGCCCTGCATCCTGACCGCCATGCCTATCATCTGACAGCATACGGCGACAGTCGCGGTGACAAGGAACTGCTGGCCTTTGCCGACGAAGCACATTATAAACCCTTCCGCCTATGAATCCCTTTAAGATTTTCAGAGTCAGACCAAAGGAGCGACTTCAGTCCACGATCATGATGGGTGCCATCATCGTCTTCAACGTACTGTTCATCTACCGGATGCACGACCTGTTCATGCAGGAGGGCTTCGGCCCTTACTGGAAGGTGTTCGAGCGGGAGTTCCACCTGGCGGGCTATGATCCGCTGACCTATCTGGGCGTGACAGACTGGGACACGGTCTATAACGTGGTGCGCCATCCGCTGCTGGCCTTTATGATATGGCCATTGTGGCTGTTGAATCAGGGGTTGTCTGCGCTGCTGGGTGTCAACTGCGTGCAGTATCTCGTGGCCATACCCGTGATGCTGTGCTCATTCTATTCCTACCTGTTTATCTATAGGATTAACCGCGAGGTGATCCGCCTGGAACCATACGATGCGACACTGTTGTCGGCTTTCTATTTCTCCATGGCCTATATCATGCTGTCAGTGATAGTGCCAGACCATTTCACCGTGTCCATGTTCCTCCTGACGATGACGCTCTATATCTCTGGCAGGCTCATCATGAAGGGCAAGGAGATGAGTTGGCAGCAGACGGCTCTGCTCTTTGTCATCACGGCAGGTGTGACACTGAGCAACGGCGTGAAGACCTTCCTCTCTGGCCTGCTGGTCAATGGCAAGGGCTTCTTCCGTCCGAAGTACCTGTTGCTGGCCGTCATCCTTCCTACCGTATTGATCGGAGGCATCGCCGTGTGGGAAAACCATGCCTTCGTCTTGCCCAAGGAGCAAGCGAAACGAGAGGCGAAGGCGTCAGCGGCGAAGCAGGAAGAGGCACGCGTCGCCCGGATGTCTCCAGAGCAGCAGAAGGCCTATCAGGCCAAGAAGGCGCGAAGGGCGGAGGTGCTCAGGCGCCAGGCGGCAAAGTCGGGAACACCCGTCAAGAACGAAGGCTACTGGAAGTGGACGGACATCACCACGTCGCGCCTTGAGACCGTCTATGAGAACCTGTTTGGTGAGACCATCCAGTTCCATCGCCAGCACTTCCTGGAGGACACGCTGGTGTTCCGGCCCGTCTTTGTGAGGTACGACTGGATATGGAGTTATGTCGTTGAGGCCATCATCCTGCTGCTCACAGCCATCGGCATCTGGTGCGGTCGCAGGAGCCGTTTCCTGTGGCTGGTCTTGTCGTATCTGGGCTTCGACATGGTTATCCACTTGATACTGGGCTTTGGCATCAATGAGATCTTCATCATGGCACCCCACTGGCTGTTCTTTATCCCCTTATCCATAGCCTACGCCTTCCATGCGACAAAGGGCAACCAGCACAAAGCCCTCCAGTTGGCAGTCCTTGCACTGACATGCTACCTCTGGGTCTATAACGGGTGGCTCCTTGTGGATTTCCTCCGCTCCCCCATCAACGCAGTGCTGTAAACAAGTTCCATATAGTAAGGAAAAGCCGAAAAAAAGTGTCCTACCTGTCCTACCTGTCCACGGCGTGGGGGCAGATGGGACAGGTGGGACACATATTTTCTGGATAAGACAACTATATTATAAGAGGCTATCTATCTCGGAAAAAGGCTCTCTTCCCGGAAAAGGAGGCACTTCCCTCCAGAAAAGAGCCTCTTTACGAACGTGAGGAGCCTCTTTAGAAACGCGAGGAGGCTCCTCACATTCGTAAAGTGCCTTCTCAGTTTGTTCCCAGGCCTTGGGAATTCAGAAAACAGCCTTCCTATTCAGGAAAAGTGCCTCTCGATGTCGCACCCGACTGTTCACCTGACAAATTCTCTATATGCGCGCGTGTAGTGATTTCCTACTCGGCTTCGAGCAGGAGCACACGGCTCGACCAGTCGTTCTTCTTCGACCAGTCGGCAGGCTCATTACGATACGGCATTTCCAGACCGTGGTTCATCAGATAGGCACCGCTGAAACTCTTGCCCTCGACATCCATCGGATTCTTGTCGATGCGGTTCAGTTCGTGGATCCTATACATCTTACCCGGGTCGAGACCAGCCATCTTTACCCGTGGCAGGTGCTCGTTCTGGAACGACTCCGTCTTCCACCAGAAGAAGACGCTCTTCGACTTAGCCTCATCGACGTACATCAGCGAGGCCAGGCCCTGCTTGTCGTAGGGTGAGACGAGACGGTAGATGTCGCCAAACTGTACGATGGGACGAATCTGCTTGTATTCCTTGATGGCCTGACGACAGAGGGCCTTCTCGTCGTCGCTCATGTTCTTGGGCTGAATCTCCATGCCCAGGCGTCCGCTCATGGCCACGTCGATGCGGTACTTCATGGCTGTGGTACGGAAGACGGTGTGGTTGGGCGTAGCAGAGATATGCGATGCCTGGGCGATGGCGGGGAAGAAGTAACTCGTGCCCCACTGCATATAGATGCGCTGGAGGGCATCGGTATTGTCGCTGACCCAGAACTCATCGAACCAGGGCAGCACGCCCCAGTTGGCACGTCCGCCACCAGAGGCACAGGCCTGGATGGTCAGGTCGGGGTACTTGTCGCGGATGCGCTCACAGGTCTTCTGGAAGCCACGGTGATACTCGATATACAGGTGGCTCTGATCGGCCATGTTCAGGTATTGTGAGCCATGGTTCATGATGGCCATATTGGCATCCCACTTGATATAGTCGATCTCCGGATACTTCGTCATGAGGTTATCCACGATGGAGAACACGAAGTCCTGCACCTTTGGGTTGGCCATATCGAGCACCACCTGGGTGCCGCCACGCCCCAGGACAGCGTCGCGCTTCGGGGCCTTCACGATCCAGTCAGGATGCTGCTCGTAGAGTTCACTCACGGTGTTCGACATCTCCGGTTCAATCCAGATGCCGAACTTGATGCCATGCTTCTTGGCATCCCGCAACAGGCCCTCGATGCCCTCGGGCAGTTTGTTCTTATCTACCACCCAGTCGCCAAGCGAACTATTGTCCGTCTTGCGAGGATACTTATCGCCAAACCAGCCGTCGTCCATCACGAAGAGTTCACCGCCCATCGAGGCGATGTCGCCCATCATCTGGTCCATGCCCTGCTGGTTGATGTCGAAATACACACCCTCCCAGGAGTTCAGCAGTATCTTCCGTTCCTTGTCGCCGTGGGCCAGCATATAGGTACGACCCCACTTGTGGAAGTTGCGGCTGACACCAGAGAGACCGCACTTGGAGAAACTCAGCGCTACCTTTGGTGTGGAGAATATCTCGCCTTTCTTCAGGTGATACTCCGAGTTATCGGGGTTGATGCCAGCAAAGAAGTAGTGGTAGTCGGTATCGTCGGTTTCCACTTTCAACTGGAAGTTGCCGCTATAGCAGAGAGCGGCGCCGATCACGTCGCCGTGGTTTTCCTGTCCCTTGCCGTCGAGGGAGAACATCACCTCGGCATGGTCGGTATGGGAGTTACGCACCCCATCCTTATTCTTGATGACTTTCTCGCCTGGGGTAATCGGCTCCTCGCAGAGCCTTGCCTCATTACCCCATGAGCCGTAGAGATGGGAAAGCCATACGTTGCCGCGGCGGATGGGCAGGCAGATGGAGGCAAACTGCGTCAGGGTGACAGGCTTGGCCTCACCATTCTCAATCTCCGTCCACACCTCGATCATATCCACCTCAGGGCGAGGCATGTAGCACAGATTAACGGTAACCGGATAGACAGTATCCTTCAGAGGGATGCGCGTGATCATTCCCTCATGCTTCACCTGGCCCGTCGCCACCAGTTGAGTTGACATGTTACCATCTGCATGGCGCATGGCGATGGCAGCCTCCGCCGGACAGTCCATGCCGTATGCAGGATAGGCATTCATGCGGCCTGCGCCATGGCTCTGTAGATGCTGCAAGTCGTAGTCACTCAATTTCGCCCCATAATACACATACTGTGGTTGTTTCCCTTCATCCACGTTCAGAACCATCGTCGTGTTCTTGGTCTGGATTGTCACCTGTTCTGCCATTGCCGTCTGGGCACCGGCCATCAGGAAGGCAAAGAAAAGTAGTTTCTTCATAAGGAATGTTTTTGGTTATTGACTTTAATGATGATGCAAAGGTAAGAAAAAATTTGGTTATGTCAAAAAAATGTTGTTATTTTGCAGCCAAAGTACAAGAATTCGGCAAACAAATACAAGATGAACCCACTGGATATATGGATGTTGGCTGTGGCACTGGCGATGGACTGCTTCACTGTTTCCATCGTCAGCGGCGTCATCGTGCGCCGCCATCTGTGGGGCCTGATACTCCGCATCGCCTTCCTCTTTGGCGCCTTCCAGGCCCTGATGCCGCTGATAGGATGGGTTGCCACCAGTCATTTCAGCCAGCAGTTGGAGGCCATCGACCACTGGATAGCCTTCGGATTGCTGGCCTTCATTGGCGGGAAGATGATCAAGGAGTCGCTGTCGCAGGAGGAAGAGCAGGAGCACACATTCAACCCGCAGAACCTCCGCACCCAACTATTGCTGGCTGTGGCTACGAGTATCGATGCACTCGCCGTGGGCATCTCATTTGCATGTATGGGCTATCAGCAGATAGCCCAACTCACCTATTCCTTATTAGTGATAGGCTTTGTATCCTTCCTGTTCAGCGTGACGGGCTATCTGCTTGGCGCGCATTTCGGCAAGACCATCGTGAACCGCCTGAAGCCGGAACTTCTTGGCGGCATCATCCTGATAGTTATAGGTGTAAAGATCCTGGTGACGCACCTGCTTGGTTTGTCATGAAACAATATAATCGAAGATATGGACCGTTTTTTTTCGACAGTTTACAAGTTCCTGGACAGATATTCCTACCCTCTGTTACTGGCCTGCTTCATCCTGTGGATGTGCATCGGCATTTTCCCCTTGCGCTGCTACGAGACCGATGGTCAGGAGATAACCCTCGCCTGTGACGTACTCTACCGTGAGGGCTGGTCGTTCCCTCCTGTCTATGCCTACGAGTACAGGATGCAACCGCTTACCCTCATCGTGGTGACAGCCTTGAAGCACCTGTTACCCTTCTTTACCTGCGAACAGATTTATGGTTTCCTGACGGTCGTGTTCAGTCTGGTCTTCCTGTCGGGCTGCATCTCCTTTGCCTGTCATGTCACGAAGGCTGCCAAGGTGAAGGCGCTGTTGGCCGCTATGCTCCTGCCAGAGATGTATGCCATAGCCATGTATTCCAACACGGCCATTCCCGCCGCGGCCTGCTTCATCTGGGCAATGGTGATGATCACCAAGAAGCGCTACTGGCTGGCGGGGCTGCTCATGTCCATAGCCGTACTGTTCCGCCTCGACGTGGTCATCGTATTCCCCACCCTTCTGCCTTTATTCCTGTTTGAAGGGAAGTCATGGAAACAGGCCCTGCTGTCATCGGCAGCCATCGGGGCCATGGTCGTGGCTGCTGGCCTGTTCGGCTTCTGGCTGGTGGGGGCTGAGGCCTTAGGCACTTTTGGAGCCTTCCAGAAGTGGAACGGTATCATTACCCCATCAGAGCGGCTCCTGGCCATACTGGGCTTCTATTCACTGGCCTACGTCTTGCTGCTGCCACTGGGCATCGGCAGGATGGTCGCCAAGAGGTGGTGGAAGGAGTTGTTCCTGGTAGCGCTCCCCATCCTGACGTCGCACGTGGTCTTCGCCTCTTTTGGCAATGCCTCCAAGCATTTCCTCTATAACGCACCTTTCGTTATCATAGCAGGCATACGCGCTATGGAATGGATGAGGCAACTGCTGCGGAACCGTCCTCTGCTGAAGTGGGCTACCGTGGTGGGAGTGGTGCTCTTCATGACCGTGTCTGTGCGCAAGGGCAATCCCAATATGCCGTGGATCTACAACAATCCGCTGACCAAGACGGGTGTCGTCTTACCCCTCTATGAGACGGAGCAAGGCGGTACGGACTACCTTGTAGGACTGGGGGCCGGTTTCCAACTTATCACTGGCGATGAGTACATGCTGCTGACAGGTCATCTGTTCTATCCCTGGTATATCCACACTGTCAAGCAGATAACTGGTGACTGGCGCAGACAGCAAAAGGCCGTGATTGACACTCTCCCTACTTCAAATATCCTGACCTTTGAATATGGCGCATCGGCTCCCATCTCATACGAGTATCTGTCGGAGGGCTATCATTTCCGTCAGATGGAGAAGATGCCAGAGTCATACCGTTTCACCTTGTCTGGTCCTCAGCGTCAACTCCATTTCTTCCGTGTCGTCTTGTGGAGTCCTATCTCAAGCAAGCAGCAGGCGCTCTCCTTAATCAAGAAGATCTGTCCTGATTTCCTGGAGGGCGATCACTATATCCTTTCTGCTCCCAACCACTACGGAGCCTGCTATTTCATGGACGAACTGGTGGCTGACGGCTGCTTGGAGAAGAAGGCCGAACGTCTCTATCAGATAAAAAAATAGGTAAAAAAGTTCGGGCAAAGAAAAAAAGTATTATCTTTGCAGCACGAAGATGTACAACGGAACGATACAACTGACGAACCTCAGCATAGGCTACCAGACGAAACATGGCGTGAAATTGGTGGCCGAAGGTATCAACGGGTCGATCCACAGTGGTGAACTGACATGCCTGTTGGGAGCCAATGGCGTCGGGAAATCGACGTTGCTGCGCACGCTATCTGCCTTTCAGCCAAAGATGGCAGGGAAGATCGTACTCATAGAGGAGAAAGGAGAAAGGAGAGAGGAGAAAGATATCTCTGACTATACTGACAAGGAACTGAGCCGGAGGATTGGAGTGGTACTGACGGAGAAGCCTGATGTCAGGAATATGTCGGTACGCGAACTGGTCAGCCTGGGCCGTTCTCCCTATACGGGCTTCTGGGGCACTTACTCGAAAGAAGACCTGCTCGTGGTGGATGAGGCCATCGCCCAGGTGGGCATTGAGGCCTTGAGCCAGCGGATGGTACATACGCTGAGCGATGGCGAGCGACAGAAGGTGATGATAGCCAAGGCACTGGCACAACAGACTCCCGTGATATACCTCGACGAGCCGACGGCCTTCCTCGACTATCCCAGTAAGGTGGAAGTACTACAGTTACTCCGCCGCATCAGTCGTGAGGCGGGAAAGACCATCTTCCTCTCTACCCATGACGTAGAACTGGCCCTTCAATTGGCTGACACCATCTGGCTGATGAACCGGGGAGAGAATGTGATCATCGGTTCACCGAGACAACTGGCCCAAGAGGGTGCTCTCGGCCGATTCATCGAGCGTGAGGGTATCACCTTCGATCCTGAGACACTGGCTATCAAGATTATCTGTAATAACTAAAGACTATGATATACGGACACGGTGACGACGCTTTTCGCTACGGCGACAAGATTAAGATGAACTTCAGTTCCAATGTCTATGATGGGGCTGACCTCTCTGCGCTGAAAGAGCACCTGATGCAGCACTTCGACGTGGTGAGCCACTATCCCGAGCCACAGCCATACGAACTGGAAAGATTATTGGCCAGACACTTAGACGTTCCCGAAAATACGGTAATAGTCACCAGTGGGGCCAATGAAGCCATCTATCTGATAGCACAACTCTATAAAGGCTGGGCATCAGTCATCCCTCAGCCGACGTTCAATGAGTACGAGGATGCCTGTAAGGCATATAATCACCTGATCTCATACGACTCCGCTGACGAACTGGAAGTGCTTCCTGAAGACCGCCTGTACTGGCTATGCAATCCCAATAATCCGACAGGCAACGTATTGCTGAAGAACCTGCTGAGCCATATCATCCGCCAGCATCCCCGCTACCTCTATGTCGTCGATCAGTCGTATGCCGACTATACACTGAGCCCCACTCTGGAACCAAAGGAGATGGCCGGCTGCTTCAACGTGATGCTGATCCATTCACTCTCCAAGAAATACTGTATTCCCGGTCTGCGCCTGGGCTATATCTTCAGTTCGCCGATCATCATTGACAGGCTGCGCCAGATACGGCAGCCATGGACGGTGAACGCCATGGCCATAGAGGCGGGGAAGTTCCTTGTGAAGAATAACATACAGATGATTCCCGACCTCGAAGGCTATCTGGCTGAGGCCAAACGGCTCTACCATGCCCTTTCTGCTATTGAGGGACTGATGGTGATGGATTCAGGTACGAACTTCATGCTGGCCAACATGGACTTCGGCGATACGGCAGAACTGAAAAACTGGCTCATCGAGAATTACGGCATCCTTATCCGCGATGCCTCAAACTTCATGGGACTGGACAACCACTGCTTCCGTGTGACAGCCCGGACACCAGAGGAAGATGACCAACTGGTGGAGGCTATCAAGGCATACAAGGCGTGGAAACAGGAAAAACAATAGGACTATGGAGGTGAACATCGACCAAACCCACTGGTACGACCGCATTTGGGCAGCACTGATCTTCTTCACCCGTCTGCCATTCTGGCGCCTGCACGAGCCTCCCAAGGAATGCTACAAGGCCGTCGTGGAGTTCTGGCCGCTTGTAGGTTGGCTCACGGGAGGCATCATGGCTGCCACGCTCTGGCTGGGTGAACAGGTATTACCCTATTCCATAGCCGTCCTACTGGCCATCATGATGCGTCTGCTGGTGACGGGGGCGCTCCATGAGGACGGACTGGCCGACTTCCTCGACGGCTTTGGGGGCGGGGGCAACAACCGTCAGCGCATCCTCGACATCATGAAGGACTCGCATATCGGCACATACGGTGTCATTGGCCTCATCCTCTATGTGCTCCTGCTCTACTTCTGTCTCCAATCGATGCCACCCCAGATGGCGGCCCTCTCTATCCTGGCTGCCGACCCATACGCCAAGATGCTCACGGCCCAGATGGTATCGATGATGCCCTACGCCCGTCGAGAGGAGGAATCGAAGGCGAAGGTCATCTATCGCAGACTCACCGTCGCCAGCGGTATCGCCCTGGCAGTGCAGGGGCTGTTGCCGATAGGCCTGTTCATCTGGTACACAGGTACTGCGTGGGAGACGTTGATCTTCATCCCCGCCCTCGTGATGTATTTCCTCTACCTGCTTATATGGCGTAAGATACAGGGCTACACTGGCGACTGCTGCGGGGCCGTCTGCCTGCTCGTCGAACTCTCCGTCTATCTCACGCTGATAGCAAGTTCAACCCTCATGGCGCAGATATGAACAGTGCTATAGCCCTGGTTGTCGGATGGCTGCTCGACCTTGTCTTTGGCGACCCTGCAAGGATGCCACATCCGATTGTATGGTTCGGACGGATGATTGCCTTTGGGGAGCATCACCTAAACCACGGGGCGTATCGCAAACTGAAGGGAGCCCTGCTGGCCGTCGGCCTGATACTGTCGGTCTTTGTCCTGACATGGTTCCTCCGCTCTCAAATCTCAACTCTCATCCCTCAACTATTGCTCGCGTTCGATGCCATTATCATCTTCTATTGTCTGGCAGGCACGACCCTGATCCGCGAAGTGCGCGAGGTATTCCTGGCGCTCGACCGATCACTCGATGAAGGCAGGAGGCAGGTGGCGAGGATCGTGGGTCGCGACACGTCGGAACTCTCTGCCCTGGAGGTGCGGAAGGCAGCCTTGGAGACGCTGGCGGAGAATCTGAGCGACGGGGTCATCGCCCCACTCTTCTGGCTGGCACTGTTAGGTACCCCGGGGATGCTGGCCTATAAGATGGTGAACACGCTCGACTCGATGATCGGCTATCATACGGAGCGATACAAAAACTTCGGCTGTTGGGCCGCCCGTATCGACGACGTGGCCAACTATCTCCCCGCCCGTCTGACGGCTCTGTTGATGGTGCTCTCTTCTGGCAGACTGAGCCTCTTGCGCTTCGTAAAGAAGTACGGCCGCTGCCATGCCAGTCCCAACAGTGGTTATCCCGAGGCCGCCCTGGCGGGTATCCTCGACTGCCGGTTCGGTGGTCCCCACTACTATTTCGGCGAACGCTTCGACAAGCCCTTCATCGGTGAGAACGACCGTGAACTCTCAACGGCCGACATGAAGACAGCCGTCCGCATCAATCGGACGGCCGAGGTATTGATGGTCGCCTTGGTGATTATCATCCAACTTTGCATCATTGGATTAAAGATAGTACATTGAAATAGAAAAAGTCCTGAGTTTATCTTAACCCAGGACTTTTCTTTGGAGAGCCAAACTTTTATAATGCCTCGTCGAAAGGTGAGGCGGTGACGCACTTCAGGTTCTTTTCGAGTTGTGCGGTCGAACTGGCACCGATCAGGACGGAGGTGACGGCCTTCTGGTGAAGGATCCAGGCGAGGGCCATCTCGGCAAGGGTCTCACCACGGCTCTGTGCCACCTCGTTGTAGTGCCTCAGTTTGGCCAGCAACTCCGGGGTGAGCATCTCTTCTCTCAGGAACTTACCCTTGGCCATACGGCTGTCGGCAGGGATGCCGCTCAGATAGCGGTCTGTCAACAGGCCCTGCGCCAGAGGCGAGAAGGCGATGAAGCCCACACCCTTCTCGGCACAGAAGTCGAGGATACCCTCCTCCTGCGGCTTGCGGTCGAGCATGTTCAGACGACCCTGATAGATCAGCAGGGGCACGTCATGGGCCTTCAGGTAGTCATAGCCAAACTTCAGGGGCTCCAGCGGCCAATTGGAGATACCCACATAGAGCGCCTTACCCTGACGTACGATATCGACGAGTGCCTGTAGCGTCTCCTCCAGCGGCGTCTCCGGGTCGTAGCGATGGCTATAGAACAGATCGACATAGTCAATCTTCATCCGTTTCAGACTCTGGTCGAGCGAGGCCATCAGATATTTCCGTGAACCCCAGTTGCCGTATGGGCCAGGCCACATGTCGTAACCAGCCTTCGACGAGATGAAGAGTTCATCGCGATAGGGGCGGAAGTCTTCGTCCATCAGACGTCCCATCGTTTCCTCGGCAGAGCCATAGACAGGCCCGTAGTTGTTGGCCAGGTCGAAATGGGTAATGCCGTGATCGAAGGCGTAGTGGGTAATCTCACGACTGCGCTCGTAGGGATCCACACTTCCGAAGTTATGCCAGAAGCCGAGGCTCACCTTGGGCAGTAACACGCCCGAGCGGCCGCAGCGCTCATATTCCATCCCGTTGTCGTAGCGGTCTTTCCCCGCAAAATATAACTCTTTCATCTCGTCGAGGTTTGGTTGCTGTTTTAGAGTGAATACTGAAGCATCACGAATGAGTAGGGAGCCAGGTCGAGTGAGAACTTCTTCTGGGCCTTAATCTGTTCCTTCACGGGGACGATGGGCTGGGCCTCGTAGTTGTTCTCGTCGTTGGCATTACCGGCAATCGTGATCTTCGTAGCCATTTTCTTCAGGCCGAAGCGGCTGAGGTTGACGTTGGCCTTCTTCGTCTCACCACTGGCATTACAGAGTTTCACGAAGAGTTGGCGCGTCTTGGTATTGAGCACGACACTCTGATCCTGCAGGTTTCCGCTCTTTTGCTCTTGAGAGAGTTTTTCCCAGCGAGGAGCGACATCGGGATTCTCTATCGTCACGCAGTCACCATAGTAATAGTTGCCACTCGACTGTCCGAAGAGTTGCTGCACATAATAACTGCAGGTCAGATACGGACGCTCGTTATCGAAGTAGATCATGTCGGGGTTCCAGTTCGTGGCATTCTTACGGGCGAAGAGAGGGGCGTATGAGGTCATGCAGACCACGTCGGCATTACGCTCCACATGGAGCAGGTACAGTCCTTCTGCCAGGGCATCGATGAGTTTCTTGTCCTTTGAGGCGTACTCGCCGAGATACACCTTCGTCTTACGGTCACGGGGATAATAGTCATACTGGCGACTGCTGAGGAAATAGTTGTTGGGCTCGTAGTAGTGCTCATCGATAATGGGCATGGCTGTCTCGTCGGCCAGTTTCCATCCTGCCTGGAAGTCGGGGTTGTCAGGGTGAGAACCAGGACCGGCAGTACCCACGATTACGATCTCGGGATGCGCCTTCGTTACGCGCTCATACATATACTTGAAACGCTCGGCAAACTCAGGTGATATCTTCTCCTCATTGCCAAGACCAAGGTATTTCAGGTTGAAGGGAGCGGGATGGCCCTGGTCGGCACGCATCTTAGCCCACTTCGAGGTGGCGGGGTCACCGTTGGCCCACTCGATAAGGTCGAGGGCATCCTGTACCCACTCGTCCATCTCCTCCATCGGGCAAACATCCTGAGCCTGTGTGGGCCACATGTTCCAACCACCGTTGGCTCCCTGGCAACTCACACCGCAAGGCAGGATGGGCAGAGGCTCCATACCAAGGTCCTCACAGAACTGGAAATACTCAAAGTAGCCCAGACCCATCGACTGGTGGTAGCCCCAGGTATTCTTCAACTGACGGCGCTGCTCCTTCGGACCAATGGTGGTCTTCCAACGGTAGGTATTCCAGAAACCGTCGCCACCGCCATGCACCACGCAACCACCAGGGAAGCGCAGGAACTTGGGCTGGAGGTCGGCCAGTGCCTGGGCGAGATCCTTGCGCAGACCATGCCCCTTATAGGTATCCTCCGGCATCAGTGAGATCATGTCGATATCAACGGCGCCAGTGTTCAGGACGAGAATCTGGAGCGAGGCATTCTTACAAGTGGAGTCGGGTGTCAGCACGGCCTCATACTTCTTCCATGCCTTATCCTCGACACTGATGACTGCCTCAGCCAGCAACTTCGGGTCTTTGGGAGGCCATCCCTTCAACTGTTCCACGAGGGCCACACGTACCTGCTTGGCATTGCCCGACACGTTGCGGAGGAACACAGAGAAATCATATTTCTCACCGGCCTTCACCGAGATTCCATCAAAGCCGCTGTTCTGCAGACCAAAGCCTTTCCAGCCCCTATAGTCGTAGTACTCCTTTACACGCTCAATGTACAAACGCATGTAGTTCGGGTTATTGGGATGGATGGGACTGTCCATGCGCTGTTCCGCATGACCCAGTGAGTGACCAGGACGAATCATCTGCCAGGCGGTACCGGCTCCCCAGCCGTCACGCTCAGTGAGGTTGAACTCGAAAGAGCCGTTCTGTATCAGTTCGGCATAGAGTCCACCGTCTGCCGAACTGCTGATGTCCTCGAAGAAGATACCGATCAATTCATCACTGATAGCCTTGCCGCCAGCAGGGGCCGACATAGGTTTCTGGGCACTGATACCCAGTGTGGCTGCCATGAAAAAGGCAGCGAATGTTGTACGTTTGTTCATATAGTTTTTGATGTTAATGAATAATCTGAGGGCAAAGATAACCATTTTTAGTGAGAATAACACCTTTTTTTACTTTTTTCTTGTTTATTTAGGAAAAAGAGTTATCTTTGCAAACAAAAACAAGACCTACATGAAACGGACTATTATTGCAACGATGATCCTGACAGCCAGTGCCACCACCGGTATGGCGCAGGTTAGCGGGTATCCTTATACCCAAGTACCCTTTACCTCAGTGAAGATCACGCCTAACACGTTCTGGGGCGACCGTATCCAGGCAGCCAGAGAGGTGACTATCCCGCTGGCCTTCTCAAAGTGCGAGAGTGAGCACCGCTACAAGAACTTTGAGATGGCAGCCTATACTTTGCAGCACCCAGGTCATGAGGGGTTGCAGACACCCGAATGGGATGTGGCGAAGTTCATGGGCTTCTCGTTCGATGACACCGATGTATATAAGACCATCGAGGGAGCCTCATACGTATTGCAGACCTTCCCTGATAATAAACTAAAGGCCTACATCGACAGTGTACTCGATGTGGTGGGAGCAGCCCAGGAGCCTGACGGCTATCTCTACACCGCCCGCACCATCAATCCCCAGCATCCGCATGGCTGGAGTGGAGAGAAGCGCTGGGAGAAAGAGGACTTCCTGAGCCACGAACTCTACAACCTCGGCCACATGGTGGATGCTGCCTGTGCCCACTATCAGGCCACGGGCTCTACAAAGTTTCTCGACATCGCCCGCCGCTATGCCGACTGTGTGGTGCGCGAGGTAGGACCGAATGCCGGTCAGGCCTGTATCGTGCCTGGTCACCAGATTGCCGAGATGGCTCTGGCCCGCCTCTATGTGCTCACTGGCGAGAAGAAGTATCTCGACGAGGCTAAGTTCCTGCTCGACTACCGTGGAAAGACGGGACGCCTCGATATCTACTCACAAAGCGACAAGCCCGTGGTAGAGCAGACAGAGGCCTGGGGACATGCCGTGCGTGCCGGCTATATGTATGCCGGTATGGCTGATGTGGCTGCCCTGACAGGCGACTCCGCCTATATCAAGGCCATCGATACCATCTATGAGAATATCGTCGGCCGTAAGTACTACCTGACGGGGGGCGTCGGAGCACGCCATGCTGGCGAGGCTTTCGGTGCAGACTACGAACTGCCGAACCTGACGGCCTACAACGAGACCTGCGCTGCCATTTCCATGGTATATCTCTTCGAGCGTATGTTCCTGTTGCACGGCGATGCGAAGTATATCGACTGTCTGGAGCGCACCTTGTACAACGGTGTCATCAGTGGCATGAGTGTCGATGGCGGTAAGTTCTTCTACCCCAACCCACTGTCGAGCAATGGCGAATATGCCTTCAATGCCGACCGCACGAAAACCCGTCAGCCATGGTTCGGCTGTGCCTGCTGTCCGTCGAACCTCTGTCGCTTCATTCCCTCAATGCCCGGCTATATGTACGGTGTGCATGGCAGCAATCTCTACGTGAACCTCTACGCTGCCAATACCGCCAACATCACCGTGAATGGCAAGAACGTAACTCTGGAAGAATCAACCCAGTATCCCTGGGATGGAGACATCAGCATCAAGGTGCTTCAGAACAAGGCCAAGGCGTTCAACATGATGATCCGCATTCCCGGTTGGGTGCAGAACCAAGTGGTGCCCAGCAGTCTTTACTCCTTTAGCGACGACATCCTCTCTGGCTATGAGGTGAGTGTCAACGGCCAGCCAGTGGATGGTGAGTTGCAGAACGGTTACCTTGTCATCAACCGCAACTGGAAGAAGGGCGACATCATCCGCATCCACTTCGACATGCCTGTACGCACGGTGATTGCCAGTCCGAGGGTAGCCGACGACCGTGGCCGTGTGGCCGTGGAGCGCGGACCGCTGGTGTATTGTGCCGAATGGGCGGATAATGAAGGGATCAACCCCCATCACTTGCTGCTTGCTGCCCAACCACAGTTCGAGGTGAAGCCAGCCTACGGTATCACCAATACAGAGGGTGATGGTCAGACCTTCCACGTGACCGCCATCACCGCCAAGGCCCAGGAGGCCGCCATTACAGCCGAGGGCAGGCTGTCTGCCAAGGATGTGACGGTGACACTGATTCCTTATTATGCCTGGAACCATCGTGGGGCTGGTAAGATGGACGTGTGGCTTGCCCGCAGTCTCAGTGGACTGGAGGATTGAAGATGAATGCAGAATTAGCCAAGAAGATGCAGGCGTTCACGGACGCCGGACTATACGAGCAAGACAAGTACATCGACTTTGAGCCTGAAGGACACATCTACACCTATCAGGGACAGACGCGGCTGCTTCCTGTCAGTTCGCTGATTGCCCATTTCTTCGAACCGTTCGATGCGCAGGCCGTCGCCAGACGGCAGTGGGAGCGCTATCGTATCCCCATCGAGGAGTCGCTGACCAAATGGGAGCGCATAGGGTGCATGGCCAGTGAGGTTGGCACCTTCATGCACGAACAGACGGAACACTACTTCCAGAAGGGATTCTTTGATACGGAATACACCTTCCGCTTCCATGGAGAAGAGGAGCAGGTCAGCATCACGAAGGAGAAGCAGCATTTCCTCCATTTTGTGGAGGACTTTAAGATCAGCCCCTACCGTCAGGAATGGCCCGTCTATGACACCGACCTGAACATCGCGGGCACGATCGACCTGATTTGCAGGAATGAGGAGGATGGCTCCTTTACCATCTACGACTGGAAGCGCAGCGGGAAGGTGGTCAACCCTCAGGGACAGCCTATCGTCGAAGGTTTCAATGGTAAGATGAGTATCAATGGCATCCATCTGCCCGACACGTCTTTCTACCATTACTGTATCCAGCAGAATCTCTACCGCTATATGCTCGAGGCTCACTACGGCATCCGTGTCAGGGCCATGAACCTCGTTGTGCTCTGTCCTGACTATCCCACCTATTACGTGGCGCAGGTGCCGAGGATGGAAGAGGTCGTCCGGCAGATTGCCATTATCTGTCATCAGCAGGATTTGGGACATCGGCTACTATCCTGAAGCAATTTTTAGGGAATGCGACTATGTTCAAGGGATACCGAATAGCATTTGTTCTGCCCTGTCTGCTGTCATCGGCAGCATCAGGACAGACATTCCGTAGCGATACCGTGACGGACAGGACGCACCAACTCCGTGAGGTGACGGTGACGGAGACCAGGCGTCACCACGAAGTGACGAGCACGGCTCCCCTGCATATCATCGACCAAGAAGAGATACTCACTCTGGGAATCACCGACATGGCCGATGCCCTTCACCGTATCCCGGGCGTCACCCTGCGCGACTATGGGGGCGCTGGTGGCATGAAGACCGTCTCCGTGCGTGGTTTCGGGACCAAGCACACCGGCGTCAGTTATGATGGCATCCTGCTGAGCGACTGCCAGAGCGGAGAGATCGACCTCTCACGCTACAGCCTTGACAACGTGGAACGACTATCGCTGGTGATAGGCGACAATGACGATATCTTCATCCCTGCCAGAAATGCCTCCTCTCCCGCCTTGTTGAACATCCAGACCACCGGTCTGCCGACGGATGATGTCAGACCCCATCTCACCGCACAACTGAAGATGGGCTCCTTTGGATATGTCAGTCCTTTCCTAAAATACGAACAGAGCCTCTCCGAGCGGTTGGTACTCTCGGCCATGGGGGAATACACATACGCGGAAAACGACTATCCCTACAGGTTGCTGGATAGCGAGTCACGCCGCACGAACAGCCGGATGAACAGCGGACATGGGGAGATGAACTTTGTCTGGCATGCAGATGCCTTCAACCGACTGAGTGGAAAACTCTACTATTATGACAACGACAGGCAACTGCCGGGCGTCGTCCACTACAATACCAATCTGAGCAAAGAGACACTCCACGACCGAAATTTCTTCGGGCAACTGCAATATCTGACGCATAACCGCTCGGGCTGGTCGCTGAAGTGGAATGCCAAGTTCAACTGGAACGGTTCGGTCTATGAGGACCCGCTCATCCCCAACCACAACTATGACGCCAGTTACTGGCAACGAGAGTGGTACACCTCCGCCTCCGTGCTTTATGTCATGTCGGAGCAGTGGGCCTTCGACTATTCTGCCGACTACAGTTTCAACAACCTGAACAGTTCCTCGCCCCGTACGATAGGGAGCCGCCCCTACCGGCATACCGCTCTCCAGTCGGCATCAGCGAAATATCACGGATCCCGTCTCACTGTCTTAGCCCGCCTGCTCTACTCACTCTACCTCAACGATGCCCAAGACGGTGAGAGTGCCCACAATATGCGACGGCTGTCACCATCAGTCTCCCTGTCGTATAGGCTGCTGCCGGAAGAGGCTTTGTTCCTGCGCGCTTCGTATAAGAACATCTTCCGCTCACCGACATTCAATGAGAGTTACTATTTCCACTATGGCAGTGCAGACCTTCTGCCAGAGAGCACCGACCAGTATAACCTCGGACTGACTTACGAGTCCCACACTGGTCTGATGGACATTCAATGTACGCTTGACGGCTATTATAACCATGTGAAAGACATGATTGTGGCCGTTCCCTACAATATGTTTATATGGACATGCGTTAATGTAGGAAAGGTCAGTGTCTATGGTGCTGATGCCACGGTGAGTGCCTCCTGCCGGATCAGCGACCGTCACGCGCTCCAGTTGTCGGGCAGTTACAGTTATCAACAGGCAGAAAACCGCACGAATGAGACATCGCCCTTCTATGGCAATCAGATAGCCTATATCCCCCTGCATTCGGGCAGTATCGCCCTGGGCTGGGAGAACCCGTGGGTCAGTCTGTCGCTTCATGGCTCCGGCATCAGCCGGCGGTGGGCGAACAACCAGCACACGGAGGGTTCTGGGATTGACGGCTACTGGGACACAGGGCTGACCCTCTGGCACACGTTCCGCTGGGGCCGACAGCAGTTGGAGGCACGTTTCGACGTGAAAAACCTCTTCGACAAGCAATATGAGATAGTCCACTTCTACCCCATGCCGGGCAGGAGTTGGCAGTTATCCTTGAAATATCAACTTTAAAATAACAACGACAAAATGAAAAAGTATGTATTTAGTATGATGATGATGGTGCTGGGTTCAGCACTTTTCACTTCGTGTCTTAAAGACGACGACAGCGACAGTAACAAAGACCAGAAAGTAGCCGTCACCACGGGTGCCTATGTGGTGAATAACGGTTCTTTTAACCAGAACAACGGTAGTCTGACCTATTTCGACTATCAGACGTTGAAGGCACAGCAGTTGCTTAGCGGTGGAAGCGGTCTTGGAGATACACCCAACGATGCCTACACCAAGGGTGACACGATCTTTATCGTAGGTTCCTCGGAAAATACGATTTTCGTGGTGGACAAGAAGGACTTCAGCATCATCAGCCGTGTGAGCACCACCGCAGAGATGGGTGAGGCCGAAGGTGTCAACCCGCGGCATATCATCGGCAGTGGCGACAACCTCTATTTCACGACCTACGGCGGCTATGTGGGAGTGCTGAACACCAGGAGCCTGAAGGTGACACAGAAGTTCCAGGTAGGTTCTGTGCCAGAGGGACTGGCCCTGAGCAACTCCGGAACGGACAAATTCCTCTATGTGGCCAACAGCGACTACGGCAATGGCAATGCCTCCATCTCGAAGATCAACCTGGCTACGGCTGAGGTAGAGGAGATCAAGAATGAGCATATCCAGAACCCGCAGGAGATCCTTGCCATTGGCGAGGAACTCTTCGTGCTCGACTGGGGTCACTACACGGAGGACTTCTCCCAGCAGTTGGATGCTGGTCTGTATCGCATCTATAACGGTACTGCCGTCAAGGTTATTCCCGATGCTACGGGCATGGGCGTCGGACTCGTTTATTACAACAATTATCCCGTAGGCTATCTGATTGTCACATTCAACTATCCTTACGGTTCATCGAAACCCACCTATACGAAGTTTAACACCTTTACCGGTTCTGTGGAGAGTCTGACGCTGTCAGGCGACACAGGGATTGAGATATTCAGTCCTGCAGCCCTCGCCGTGGATCCCATAACGGGCAATATCCTCATCGCCTCGCGTGCCAAGGATCCTGATTCACCCGCCGATGCACCGTATGCCAGTTTCTCACTGCCTGGCTACGTCAATATATACACCAACGGAGGAGCGTACATCAAGGACTCTCACTTTGAGACAGGCATTGAACCTCACATGATCGGCTTCACCCTCGGTCTGCAGACGATTACCTATAAATGAGACAGATCTTAGGGCTACTGGTCGCACTATCACTCCTTTCCTGCGGTGGTCAGACTGCCCGCCAGCAGGGAGGGAGTGACAGTATCGTCTTCCGCTATGCCACGCTGCCCAGTATCACTACGTACGACGGCTATACGGTGGTGACCCTCGCCAATCCCTGGAAGGAGGGCAAGGCGCTCCACACGTATGTCCTCGTGCCTCGAGAGTCGCCGCTGCCCGTCCATCTGCCCAAGGGGACGGTCATCCGCACACCCTTGCAGAAGGCCGTTGTCTTCACGACCGTCCACAGTGCGCTACTGATGACCTTTGGCTGTCAGGACAGGATAGCCGGCGTGGCAGACCTGAAGTACATCAAGATCCCGTGGATCCATGATCAGGTGGAGAAGGGCATGATCGCCGATTGCGGCGACGGGATGAGTCCTGTCGTAGAGAAGATCATCGACCTGCACCCGGATGCCATCCTGCTGTCGCCCTTCGAGAACAGTGGCGGCTATGGCAAACTGGAGGATATCGACATTCCCCTGGTGGAGTGTGCCGAGTATATGGAGGTGTCGCCGCTGGCACGTGCGGAGTGGATGCGCTTCTACGGTCTGCTCTTTGGCTGCGAGGCAAAGGCCGACAGTCTGTTTGCCGTCGTTGAGGCCAACTACCAAGCGCTGAGGCAACGGGCCCAGACCGCCGGTAAGGGGCGCTCCGTGATGATCGACAAGCAGGTAGGCTCCGTCTGGTATGTCCCTGGCGGGCGCAGCACCATCGGTCAGATGGTGAAGGATGCCGGTGGGCGATATCCCTGGGCGTCTGACGACCATAGCGGCTCCCTGTCACTGCCCTTCGAGTCGGTGCTGGAGAAGGCAGGCGATGCCGAGGTGTGGCTGTTCCGCTATGACAGTGACCAGCCGATGACGCGCAGGCAACTCCTGGCCGAAAAGGAGGGCTACGACCAGTTTGCAGCCTTCCAGACGGGCGAGGTCTATGGCTGCAACGTGGCCCGTTCCCTCTTCTATGAGGAGTCACCCTTCCGCCCTGACTGGCTGTTGGGCGACTTCATCCATCTCATCCATCCGGAGTTGCAACAGACGGATTCACTCAAGTATTATCATCAGTTAGAACCATGAGATTGAAACTATACAAAGGACTATCCCTCATCATGCTACTGGCCCTCTGTGCTTGTGGAGGATGCCATAGCCAGAGGAGATCGGGTGCGCTGGCAGAGGGAGCAGACTCCCTCGTCGCCGTCTCGCCCAAGTATGCCACAGGCTTCACTGTCAGGGATACGGCTGGTATCCGCCTGGTGGATGTGGGCGGCAACGACCATTTCGCACTCGTCGCCTCAGAGGCAGTGACGGTGCCCGAAGGCTATACAAAGGTGGTAGTGCCCATCCGCAGTACGATCTGCATGACGGCCTTGCAACTGTCGAACTTCACCGCGCTCAATGCCCATGACGTGGTGAAAGGGCTGACAGGCACGAAAAACCTATACAATCAGGATATCCTCCAACGCGTGAAGGACGGTCGCATCGTGAAGATCGGCATGGAGGGGAATTTCGACACGGAGATGGTTCTGGCGGCCAATCCCGACGTGATCTTCATCTCGCCCTTCAAGCGCGGCGGCTACGAGCCTATCAAGGAGACGGGCATCACACTGGTGCCCCACCTCGGCTATAAGGAACTCGACCCGCTGGGACAAGCCGAATGGATCAAGTTCGTAGGCATGTTCATCGGCAAGGAACGGGAAGCCAACGAACTGTTTGCGAACATCGAACAGCGCTATAACGATATCAAGCAGTTGGCCAACAAGGCCGGACAACGGCCCAAAGTGTTCAGCGGCGAGATGCACAGTGGCACCTGGCACGCCGTAGGCGGCAAGAACTACCTGGCGCAGATCTTCCGCGATGCAGGAGCCGACTACGTGATCAGCGATGACGAGACGGCCGGCGAGAACCTGGAGTTTGAGAAGATGTACGCCCTCGCTGCCAAGGCCGACTACTGGCGCATCCTGAACAGTTACCCCGGGGAGTTCTCCTACGAGGCCCTGAAAGCCTCTGAACCACGCAACGAACTCTTCCAGGCCTTCAAGCAACGGAAGGTGATCTACTGTAACATGAAGGAAACGCCCTACTACGAGATATCTCCCGTGAAGCCAGATGTGCTGCTGAAGGACTTCGTGGCCATCTTCCATCCAGAACTGGTGGAGCACGACTATCAGCCCACCTTCTACCACCTACTGAGATAAGATGAGAAAGACATTGCCCCTGATAATCCTGCTGCTGATGGTGATCGTCGCCCTGATGATTGCCAATCTGCTGATTGGCTCCGTCAGCATCCCCATCGTAGAGACATGTAGAATCCTTGTGGGAGACAGTGATCACGAGATCTGGTCGAACATCATCTTCCAGTCGCGCCTGCCCCAGACATTGACGGCCATCGTTGCTGGAGCCGGACTGGCCGTGAGCGGTCTGCAGATGCAGACGGTATTCCGCAATCCGCTGGCAGGACCCTCCGTATTAGGTATCTCCAACGGTTCCGCCCTGGGTGTCGCCTTCGTCGTACTGCTCTCTGGCCGGATCGGCGGTGTGGCACTGAGCCGTCTGGGCTATCTGGGTGATGCGGCGATGTCCGTTGCCGCCATCATCGGGGCCCTGGCCGTGATGATGCTCATCGTATGGATCTCTCAGAAGGTGAAGGGTAATGTCACTTTATTAATTATTGGCGTCATGATCGGCTACCTGGCCAACGCCATCATCGGTGTACTGAAGTTCCTGTCGCCCGAGGAGGATGTGAAGGCCTTCGTGGTGTGGGGACTGGGCTCCTTCTCGAGAGTCTCTGGCGATGAAATGGCACTTTTCGTCATTCTGATGTGCATACTGCTGCCCCTGAGTTGCCTGCTGGTAAAGTCGATGAACCTCCTGTTGCTGGGCGACCGCTATGCGGCCAACCTCGGCCTGAACATCCCTCGTGCGCGGCTGTTGGTGATCCTGAGTTCAGGCATACTGGTGGCGATCGTCACGGCCTACTGCGGCCCCATCATGTTCATCGGACTGGCTGTGCCCCACCTGGCGCGCGCCATCTTCCGCACCAGCGACCACCGTGTGCTGATGCCCGCCACGATGCTCTGCGGGGCAGCCCTGGCACTGGTGTGCAACCTCATCGCACGCATGCCTGGTTTCGAGGGCGCACTGCCCGTCAACTCCGTCACCGCTCTCGTGGGAGCGCCCGTCATCGCTGCCGTTCTATTCCGCCGCCGCAAGGATGAAGTCGGGGATTATTAAAGCGCCTCAATCTCTTTAGTACTTCTTGCTGGCCACGTAACGCTCGCTGATTTCCACTTCCATCGCCTTTTCTCCTTTCACTTTTTTGTCCTCATGCTCCGCTTGCAAAGATACGACAAGTTTTCCATTCCGCCAAATAATTCACGGAAAACTTGCAATGCCAGCAGGACTCCCACCCACTAAACAAGAGAGTGCCACCCCATCACAGGGCGGCACCCTCCACTAGTCTAATACTATGTGTTCATCATGGGGCAATTGCTAAGTCACTGAAGATATTTTGATATTCCATTCTGGCACCATGTCGAGCACCGTGCTATCGTGTCACGCTGTATGTCATAGTTGCGTGACTTGCTGTCCATGGAAGGCGCTTCATGATAGATATGCCTGACGATGCCTCCAAACTTCAGCCGACGTTCCTTGACACCGCGATGGAGCAGTCGGTAAACCATCTCCCTGTCCTCGTGTCCCCATCCTGTAATGTCTTCGTTATAGCCGTTAATGGCGATGAAGTCGTCTCGCCAGAAAGCGAGGTTGCACCCGCGCACATGCCGTTCGGAGAACTTCGGTTCAACTGCGGCTACCATCTTTCTAAGCCATCTCGAGCGGCACAGGTTGACGACATGAGAAAGTCTTACGGCACCATTCTCTTGAAACATCACACGTCCACCACACACGAAATAGCCTTTCTCCATGATGTCAACATGGTCCTGAATGAAATGGCGCTCAGGTACAACGTCACCATCGATCTCTATGATATAGTCGCCCTTTGCCTTCGCGATTGACTTGTTGAGTATGACGGTTCGTCGGAAGCCGCAATCCTCATGCCAGACGTGATTGACTGGTACGGGAAAGGCATGTCTGATATGGTCAATAAAGTCCTTCGTGTCAGTGCGCGATCCGTCATCTGCTATAATGACTTCATCAGGCAGCACGGTTTGCAGTCGCACTCCGTCTAATACTCGTTCCAGGGCTTCAACCCAGTTGTAGGTTGAAATAACCAGAGTAATCCGTGCGTGTCCTTTCATTGGTGGGTTAATAGTACGCCAAAGAATATCTGAGCCCCCTGTAGTAATTTACATCTCCGTCTATATGGTTATAGGAACTTCCCCATTTTCATTCCCCTCTACAGAACCAGAACATGCACAGAACATACCAAGGCAAAGTACAAAATAAATCTTTTTCATAACTCATGTTTTTAGAAATCCTCTTTACTTATTAAACCCGTTATTGCCAAAACTTTGCATTAAAACAAGAACAATTATGTTTTATTAACCAATAGTGATATATTCTCTATAGTAATAGGTGGCAGAGAAGGGTATGAGGCGGAGTTCATATTCGCCTGAGAGCGCTGAGGGCAGTACAGTCTGGGTCTGTGCAGAATAGACAACGGTAGTATAAACAGTATCACCGTCCTCATCTTTGATATTAAGGACATAATCTGGATGACCAGTCAATAGCATCCAAGCCTTAGTATAGCAAAATTGCACTACTTTAGTGCATTTTTCTTAAAATTTTGCACTACTTTAGTGCATTTTTAGTATCTTTGCACCGCAAACGGTAAAGACAAAGCGTATGGATATAGCACTTGTTGAGTTTATGGAAGTACAGTTGAAGCAGACCACCTCAACATTCCACAGGTATATGTACGGACAGATAAGTTGGGAGTCGCGCATGTTCGGGCTGGTAGGCCCGCGTGGCGTTGGGAAGTCCACACTGATACTCCAGTACATCAAGGAGCATCGGGAGCAGCAGCGCATGCTGTATGTGGCTGCCGACCACCTGTATTTCTCATCGCATACGCTGGCAGAGACGGTCGATGAGTTTGTGAAGGAAGGGGGTGAACATATCTTCATCGATGAAATCCATAAATACGAGGACTGGTCGAGGGAACTGAAACAGATTTACGACTCATACCCCAGCCTGAAAGTAGGCTTCACAGGATCGTCGGTGCTCGACATCTATAAGGGGTTTGCCGACCTGAGCCGGCGGGCCCCAGTGTTCATGATGCAGGGACTCAGTTTCAGGGAATACCTGATGCTGCGCCACAATATCGCGACACCAGTCTATACCCTGAGCGACATCCTCGCCCAGAAGGCGGTGTTGGAGGGCGTAGAGCATCCCCTGCCACTATTCAGGGATTATCTCCAGAAAGGCTACTACCCCTTCTCTGACGACAATGACTTTGAGATGCGTCTGAGGCAGGTCGTCAACCAGACGATGGAGGTTGACATCCCCCAGTATGCCAATATGACGGCCTCTACAGGCCGCAAGTTGAAGAAGTTGCTGGCTGTCATTGCCAAGAGCGTACCATTCAAGCCTGTAATGGATTCCCTGTCAACTGTTATTGGGGTCAGCAGAAATGCACTGCCCGACTACTTCCTCTACATGGAGCAGGCTGGCATGATAGGCCAGTTGCGCGATGACACAGGCGGCATCCGTGGCATCGGCAAAGTGGAGAAGGTATATCTCGACAATACGAGCCTCGCCTATCTGTTAGGCAATGAGGCAGCGGACATCGGCAACATCCGAGAGACGTTCTTCTTTAACCAGATGCGAGTAACACAGGATGTCATCAGTTCACGTATCAGTGATTTTGAGATTGACGGCAAGACCTTTGAGGTCGGTGGCAGAAGGAAGGGCAAGAAGCAAATCTCCGATGCCGCGGAGGGTTACGTGGTCAGGGATGACATCGAGATAGGCTCCAGCAACATCATCCCCCTTTGGGCGTTTGGGCTGACCTATTAAACCGGAAGAACGGTGCGCCACGCGCGCGGGCGCACTCACAGGATTAAGGCTACTACACTATGAAAAGGCTCTCTCCTTTCGGAAAAAGAGTTACTTTTCGCGAAATAAGAGGCTCTTTACGAAAATGAGGAGCCTCTTTACGAACGTGAGGAGCCTCCTCAGTTCCGTAAAGTGCCTTCTCATTCTGGTCCCAGGCCTTGGGAATTCAGAAAACAGCCTTCCTGTTCAGGAAAAGTGCCTCTCTATGCCGCACCTGACCATTCACCTGACGAAATCTCTACATGCGCGCACATACGCCCGCGCATATATTATAGTTGCCATACCCACTTTTTATGTGTCCCACCTGTCCCAT
>OCTW011601259.1_pt1 | contig 52493 bp, 38 predicted proteins | sample 1539671 | NCBI WGS metagenome assembly OCTW01 (sample SAMN02144230, study PRJEB22623) | gut metagenome | biome: sheep rumen | host: Ovis aries | place: New Zealand | reverse complement strand
GCAACATCATCTAACGTCCAGATAACCGTATTATCAAGGTTATTATAAACTCCGCCATTCGAAGCCTTTACAAATTCCACATGGTTATCAAGTTTATCCTTGATAACTACAGCTGCAGCCTCATTTTTGTAGTTCTTATATGAAATCTCATAAGTGATCTCATCTCCGACCTTTACCGCACCGAGCACACCTGTTCCTTCATAAGGAGCAATTTCCTTCTTAACCGGCTCATCAGGAACGGGATTTGTAACTTCATTAAGAGCAGTTTCATTGTCATTTCCAACCTTGACAGTTGAAGTCTTGCCTCCGTTAACAACCTTTCCCGGACCGCCTTCTGACTCAAGCGCACCCTTAAGAACCTTAACCGTCAGAGTTACCGTTCCTTCTTCGCCGGCAGCCACTCCTGTCAGTGTCCAGGTTACTACACCGTTGTTTTCTTTTCCGTTATCTGAAGCTTCAACGAATTCAACATTAGCGTCAAGTGTATCCTTTATGACTATATCAGCTGCCGTTTCTTTATAATTCCTGAAATAGATCTCATAAGTGATCTCGTCTCCGACCTTGACAGCACCGAGTTCTCCAATACCATCATACGGAGATATCTCACTCTTTGAAGGATATTTAGGAACAGGGTTTTCAACCTCATTTAAGGTGTATTCATTATCATTTCCAACCTTAACTGTTGCTGTATTTCCTCCGTTTACGACCTTTCCAGGTCCACCATTCTTCTTAAGCGCCCCCTTAAGGACTTTAACGGTAAGTGTCACTGTACCTTCTTCTCCGGCCTTGACGCCTTCTATTTTCCACATAACAGTATTGGTTGCACTGTCATAAGTACCGTTATTTGAAGAGCTGACATACTCAACATTATCATCAAGCTTATCCTTGATAACTACGTCAGCTGCAGTATTCTTATAATTCTTGTAAGAAATACTATAAATGATCTCGTCATCAACATTAACACCGCCCAGTACTCCCGTTCCTTCATAAGGAGATATCTCAGACTTAACAGGGGTCTCCGGAACAGGATTCTCTACCTTGTTCAGTTCATATGCCTTATCATTTCCTACGCAAACCTTTGCGTCACTTCCTCCGTTGACAACCTTACCAGGTCCGCCATTTGAAATAAGTGCGCTCGGAAGAACTCTGACTGTGAGCGTAACCTTTCCTTCTGCTCCCGCTTCAACAGCTTCAATTGTCCACGTTACTTTTCCACCGCCGGTTCCCTGATACTCTACTACCTGTACCAGTCCTCCTTCGGCACTGACAAGTGCAACATTCGTATCCAGTTTATCTTCAATAGTGACATCAGCTGCCACTGACTTGTAGTTCTTATATGATATTTCATATGTGATCTCTTCACCGACCTTAACAGCCCCGAGAGTTCCTGTTCCTTCATATGGAGCAGTCTCTTTCTTTACAGGCGCATCAGGAACCGGATTGGATACAGTATTCAGTTCGAATGCATTATCATTTCCAACCTTAACCGTTGCCGTTTCACCACCGTTGACAACCTCTCCCGGACCGCCGTTTGATTCAAGCGCTCCACTAAGTACTTCAACAATAAGTGTTACTGTACCGTTTTCTCCTGCAGGAACATCTTCAAGAGTCCATGTTACAACTCCGCCAGCACCGTTTTTATCTGCATTGGTAAGCTGTCCCTCATTTGATGCCTCGACTAATTTCACATTAGCATCAAGAGTATCGGATATAACTATATCAGCCGCCTCATCCTTGTAGTTATTGTAATTAATAACATAGGTTATCTCGTTACCGACCTTAACCGGTCCGAGAGTACCGACGCCCTGATAAGGTACATCCTCAACCTTGAATGGTGGTTCAGGAACAGGATTTGTTACCTTGTTCAATTCAAACTCCTGATCATTACCAACCTGAACAGTAGTATCTTTGCCACCATTTACAACTACTCCGTCTCCGTTTTCAGATACCAATGCATCTTTGAGAACTTTGACAGTAAGTGTTACTCTGCCCTCTTCACCGGCAGGCACATCGCTAAGTTCCCAGATAACAACTCCGTCAACAAGTCGTCCGGGTTCTGATATATCGATCACCTCGACATTAACATCCGGTAAATCTCTAATAGTGATATCTGCAGGGTCAGACTTGTAATTCTTATATGAGATTTCATAAGTTATCTCTTCTCCGACCTTGACTGCACCGAGGGTTCCCATTCCTTCATAAGGAGCAGTCTCCTTCTTTACAGGAACTTCAGGTACAGGGTTGGTTACTTCATTAAGTGTATACTCATGGTCTTCTCCAACCTTTACAGTAGTCGCATCACCGCCGTTTACAACCTTTCCTTCTCCACCATTTGAAGAAAGCGCACCTTCAAGAACCTTAACCGTAAGAGTTACTGTTCCGTCTTCCCCGGCAGGAACGTCGTTTAATTTCCACGTTACGATTCCATCGGCTTCGGAAATATCAGTATCATTATAATCACTATCAGCATCTACATATTCCACACAAGGGTCAAGAATATCCTTGATAATGATATCAGCCGCCTCTGTCTTGTAGTTCTTGTATGAAATCTCATAAATGATCTCATCATCAACCATAACTGCGCCGAGTGTTCCTGTTCCTTCATATGGTGCTGTCTCCTGTTTTACCGGAACTTCAGGTACAGGGTTAGTTACCTTGTTAAGTGTAAACTCATGATCTTCTCCAACTTTTACAGTAGCCGTTTCACCACCGTTTACAACTTCACCCGGACCACCATTTGAATCAAGAGCATCCTCGGTGACTTTAACTATAAGTGTAACTTTTCCTGAAGTATTTGCAGGAACGTTACTAAGAGTCCATTTTATAACTCCCGCTGTTCCTTCATAGATTTTTGTACCTGTATAATCACACGTTGTACGTACCAGCTCAACATTCGGATCAAGTGTATCCGTTATGATGATATCAGCAGCCTCTGTCTTATAGTTTTTGAATGAGATTTCATAAGTTATCTGATCTCCAACCTTTACTGCTCCGAGGGTTCCTGTTCCTTCATATGGTGCTGTCTCCTGTTTTACAGGGGCTTCAGGTACAGGGTTGGTTACTTCATTAAGTGTATGCTCCGGATTTATTCCAACTTTTACAGTTGCTGTGTCTCCGCCGTTTACAACCTTGCCTTCTCCACCTTTTGAAGAAAGTGCACCTTCAAGAACTTTAACGGTCAGATAAACTGTATACTCCTGTCCGGGTACAGCATCACTTATCGTCCACTTAACGGTACCGGTTTCACCAACTTCAGGCTTTACAATGCTTTCACTTCCGGTTGCACTTACAAAGCCTACCTTAGTATCAAGCACGTCTGTGATCACTATATCAGCTTCTGTATCCTTGTAATTCTTGCAGGTAATAGAGTATGTGATCTCATCTCCAACTTTTACTGCACCAAGGGTTCCTGTTCCTTCATATGGAGAGACTTCTTCCTTGACAGGTAAAGTCACCTTGTTGTAATAGTTTTCAACGAAGAATTCAACAAATTCACTCTTTCTTTGTGTTCCATTATCGAGAGTATAATCTCCTAATACTTCAGGTATCGAGAAAAACTCATCATCATCTTTTGTATATGTCTTACTTACATGTACATCTCCACTATTATCGCTACTGTTTCTGGTAACATATTCCGTTTTGATAATAGTTTTCTCATACGCCCATATTACACCATCCTTATCAACAATAATGTCGGGAACAGAATTCTTATCCTCAGAAATACCTATCATTCCCGCCGGAATATTATAGTCATATGACAATCCACTTCCGTCTGTTGAATCTTCATACACTGTAACTGTTCTGGTATGATCAATTTTTACATAGTCATTCTCAGACATATTATATTCAACGCCATTATAAGTATTTCTGTTAAGATCCTTTACATCGTTTATTTTGGTCTCATCAGTATTGGAATATAGATTAAAAACAAAATCCTGATCATCATCCGGAATAATTGCACTTGTTGTAGTTCCATCAACTCCAATAATGTTTTTATGAATATTAATGGCAACCGGATCAAGATCAATATCAGCCTCGCCTCTAAGCTTAAAATCCATACCACTAATTCCGGAATTGTGAATAGCACCATTCTGCCAAGCCGCATAATCCTGAAGTGGAGGACATAAATTATTCTCATCGAAATAATCAAACTTAGCCGAAACTGTTACGTCAGTCTTAATTGAAAGTGGCTGACCTTCAGAATTATAAAGATATATCCTCCTTTTATTCTTAGGATCAGTTTCAGGATCATCAGGATCTAAAATATAATAATTAAACTCAAAGTCTTCTTCTATAACCTTCACCGTATATATAATTCTGGTGTTCAGCCTGTCTGTCATAGCATCCTGCTGATTCCACGTATATGGCGACGGTTCACAGTATGCCACCTTAAACAATCCCTCAATACGGATTTGAGAACTGCTGTTAGTAGTAATGTCATTTGCTGAATATCCGGTTATATAAAAAGCATCGTTTAATTCTTCTCCGGGTTCTCCTGTTTCATTATTCCTCTTATATGCATGTATCTCAGCATTTCTTAACTGTTCCTGACTAACTGTTACAGGTACTGACAAATGTATACTCGTCGGTGAAGTAACTGTCATTACCAGGTTTCCATCTTCATCATAATAGTTACCGTACGCAAGAGGTATATCCTCTTCAATCGTTTTTTCTATCTCAATATCTATATGATCAACCTGATTATCTCTGACCATATAACCGGCTCTTTGGGGATCTCCTGATGTTTCATTTTCATAATCATGAATCTTATCAGCCCTTACAAGATAGAATTTGACATTATTATCCGGATTATCAGCATTTCCTTTTATTTTTCCATCTTCAACAACTAAATATTTACGAGATTCAGAATCACTGTAAATATTACCATTATCAAATCCTATTTTTGATTCACTTAAATCAGGATGATAAATAGGGTTACCATAATCGTCACGAATAACCGTTCTAGTTTTATCGTTTTCGTGTTCAGGTGTTGATATACACAGACCATTATCTTTATTTGGTGCAATAAACGTATATTCACAGACTTCAGCGAGTTGCAGGCCATTAAACTGATAGCCTTCTGAATTATAGCGGATATAGGTGTTTCCATCTTCCTGAACATAGTTCCACATCATAGGGTTTTCTGCAGTAACTTTTTCAATTTCTCCGGCATTTTCTGTATATGATATTACATTGACAAGACTGCCGTCATCCTGTACCGTATAAAGGCTGCCATTATACTTAACAACCAATGCAAAAAATCTGCCTTTTGCAGTTTCCTCCGGATCAAAAATGACAGTACCGGTAATAGAAAAGCTCTCCTGCTCATAAACTATCTCCGTCGCATCATCACTGACATCAATATCTGAGATAACCTCCGTGCCTTCCTCTGCAAAGTGAACAACCGAAAGCTCGGCATCCTCAGAGATTTCAGGTGCCTCGTCATATTCAATCTTTACTTCAACAGGTGAGAGCGGCTCAATCTTCTCGCCGTTTCTAAGTATCTCAATATCAAAAAATCTGGCAAACGAGATATTGTCCGTACTGTTCTCCCCAAGCACTTCGGCAGCCTCTGACAGATATGTAAAATACTCGATAGAGTCTGTTTTTAATGCATGCGCCGAAACAGAAAGCTCCTTCTCAGGATACGGAAGACTTCCCGCAGGTGCATTGATCGTTATATTACATCCGCTTTCTTCCACACGAACAAAGAGCGTTTTAGCGCCCTCATCTGCATTCCCCGCTTCAGATATACCGGACATAGACTTTCCCGATATATCGGAAGCTTTATCCTCCTCATCAGCAATTGCTGCATCTCCTGCTGTTGCACCATCTACTGTTTCGCTTTGTTTTAAATCACTTCCGTTTACCAGCGCAAATACAGGCTTTGCACCCCCGGTTCTGATCATGGAAACCATAAAAACAAATGCCAGCATAAATGCAACTATCTGTTTTTTCTGTTTTCTTTTTTTACCCATTCCTCTTCTTCCTTTCATTTTTTCATAGTTTGTTCTTAGTTTATTCATATTTCATCACCTATAATTAGGCAATATATAATATATATTACTATTAACGCACTGAAATATATATCATTTTCACAAAAAAAATGTCACAATAATGACAAATTCACCAAAAAATATGCTATAATATACCCAGTATTCATATAATCTTTTGAAGGGAGGGTGTCATTATGAAAACAAACGATAAAAACGATCCGTCTGTCGATAATCTGCATCGTGACCTTGAAGAAGAAATACTTTTTTTTCACAAAGCCGGTTTAGGAGATATAAAGGCTATCCGCGAAAACATATCCCAACACAGATTCAGAGACAGCAATGGCGTAGGCAGGCTCTCGACTGATCCGGTCCTTAACCTTAAATACCATATGGTTATCACAGCCGGTATTCTGTCCAGAGTCTGTATCGAACGCGGACTTCCTGCCGAGGAGTCTTTCAGCAAGAGCGATCATTATATCCAAATGCTTGATAACGCAAAGACAGAGGATGATGTTGAGAAGATACATAACGATATGATTCTTGATTATACTTTTCGAATGAACGAACTCCAATATGATCAGCAATTCTCACGTCCTGTCAGCGCCTGTATTAATTACATCTATGCACATCTTAACGAACGGATTACTATTAATGACCTGACTGAACATACCGGTACTTCCTCAACATTTCTTTCCAGAGCTTTTCAGGAAGAAACCGGTTCATCAATAAACGAGTATATCAGAAATCAAAAGATAAGAATGGCCGAGGATCTTCTCATTAATACCGATCTCTCAATTCTGGAAATATCGTGCCAGCTTTCTTTTTCTACACAGAGTCATTTTATACAGGCCTTCAAAAAAATAACCGGAACAACACCAAAACAATTCAGAATGAATAATTCCGAAAAAAAATGGATCGTTCCGGGCAATCATCGTGAAAGAGAAAGATATCCATACCTTTTTTAATGAAACATTTTCATATGCTAATATAAACAAAGAGTGTCGCTTGCGACACTCTCCGCGCGAGGCGCGTGTTGCCATAGGCAACTATATACTTATCGCGCCCAAACGATTACGTAATATCATTCTTTCAGCTTACAGTTCCAATACTCTCGTTGCCAGTTTTTCTCTAAACCTTTTATCATGTTCAACTACTATCATGGTAGGCTTATACTCTTCTATCAGCCGCTCTACCTGCATCCTTGAAAATACATCTATATAATTAAGCGGTTCATCCCAGATATAAACATGTGCCCGAGTCAGAAGACTTGCCGCTATCAAGACTTTTTTCTTCTGTCCCTCCGAATAATCCTCCATATTTTTTTCAAACTGCACTCTATTCATATCCAGCTTACGAAGAAGTGTCAGAAGAAGGCTGTAAGTCAGTCCATTTTTCATAGAGTAATCCTTAAGTTTCCCCTTAAGTCCCGATGTATTCTGGTCAATATAAGAAATAACAAGTCCGCTTGCAGTTTCAAGCTGTCCGGATATTATAACCTTCGTATCATCATAACCACTGGCAGAAATATCCTGTTCCTTATTCTTATATTCGTTAACCGGCTCTGTTTCCATAGCCACCTGACTGTCATTTCCGTTCATTCCCGCATTTCGCAGAATAGCCTTGATGAGACTGGATTTACCACAGCCATTTTCTCCGTTTACAAATAGTATATCTCCCCGGTTCAATTGAAAGGATATATTGTTAAGTACATTTTTTTCTGAATTCGGGGATTTATACGAAAGTGAGAAGTTTCTGCATTCAACCAGACATTTCTTATGATGCTCAAGTGGCATAAGCTTAAGATCATCAACCTTCTCGATATCCTTCAGCAGTCCCTCCTTTTCTTCTATCTCTCTTTCTATTCTCTTCTCAAAACTCTTCACTCTGGACTGCATCTTCTTGGTCTTAGCTCCGATAAAGCTTCTCGTGGAAATACATCTGTCATTCTCCTTCACAGGATCAAAACCGATTTTTGTATTTTCATTTTTTTCAGCCCATCTTCCCGCTCTGTCTGCCGAAGCCCTGAGCTTTCCGATTTCCTTCTGATGTTTATCATTCTCAGCTATTGCAAATGTATCAGCCTTCTCTTTATTCTCCCACCATGAACTGAAATTGCCCGACATTACTTCGATTGACTCACGATTCAGTACCAGCATATGATCCGCAACATGATCAAGCAGATCTCTGTCGTGAGAAACAAGGATGAAACCTTTCTTCGACGCAAGGTATTTCTTAATGATCTCACGTCCTCCCTTGTCCAGATGATTTGTCGGTTCATCGATCAAAAGAAATTCATTTTCTCCGGAGAAAAGTACCGCAAGCATGGCCTTCGTTCTCTCGCCGAAGCTAAGGGTTCCCATCGGTCGATACAGTATCTCCGGATCGACTCCGAGACAGTTAAGTTCACAGACTATTCTCCAGCTTTCCACTCCCGGCTTCCACTTCTCAGACAGTTCATCAGCCGTCTTTGTCATTTCATCCGCCTCAATTTTGTAAGGAAAATAGTCAAATACTTTGTCCGTCGTTATGCTTCCGCTGTATTCGTATTTTCCCAGAAGCAGGTTCAGGAAGGTTGTCTTTCCCTTTCCGTTTCTGCCGATAAAACCTAGTTTCCAGTCTGTATCAACCGAAAATGATACATTTTCAAATATATTATCAAAGCTGCCTTCATAACAGAAGGTCAGATTCGAAACCTGTAATAATGACATATAATCGCCTCCTTATGCAATAATTGCATTCTTCGAATTCATAAGTCTCTGCGAGACTTATTTCATCGCGGCACTCGTCAGATACATGTTCCTACGGAACATGATGATTCCGCCAATATATGCAATTGCATGTAAACATGCATGCATATATTTGCCGGAATCACATGCTGCGCATGTGCCTGACTCGAAAAGCATCGCGAAAAATAACACCGCAGGAATAATCCTGCGGTGTCTGTTGATCAATAATAATACCGACATACTATGCCCGGACGTCACGAACATACCAAGTCATTATCACACTATATTCTGAGAAACCCACTATGAATTATTTCCTGCATTTCATGATACCAATACAGAGCTGTCAATTTCAACACATCAACACACACGATAAGTATATCGTTTCGGCTGATAATGCATAAACACCTGCTTTTGTACCACGATTTTTAATTAACTATCTGCAAGAAATATTTTTCATTGGTCTCCTCCTGTTTTCTGTAAATTCTTTTCGTAGAATAACAATATTCTTTGATATTTGCAACTGTTTTTTTGAAGCAATCAATATACAGCTGCAATAAACCGCAATCAGCCATCACTGACTTTGTCAAAAACCTTTTATTTTACGATCAGCTTACCATCCTCCGCATCTATCATAAGCTTCTGTCCGAGACTTATCGCACCGCTCAGGATATGACGTGCAACCAGAGTCTCCACATTCTTCTGTAAATATCTCTTCAGTGGACGTGCGCCATAGATCGGATCATATCCGCCTTCAATGATAAGCTCCTTGGCTTTATCGGTCAGTTCGATCGATATTTCCTTATCCTCAACCCGCTTGTTCAGATCCTTTACGAGAAGGTCAATAATGTTCTTGATATTATCCCTGGTCAGCGGCTTGAACATGATTATCTCATCGAGACGGTTCAGAAATTCAGGTCTGAAATGCATCTTCAGCAGGCCTTCAACCTGATTCTCAGCCTCTTTCTTTATATTTCCGTTCTCATCAATACCCTCAAGAAGGAATTCAGAGCCGATATTTGAAGTCATGATAAGAATAGTATTCTTGAAATCAACAGTCTTGCCCTTGGAATCGGTTATACGTCCGTCATCCAGAATCTGAAGCATAACATTAAATACATCCGGATGCGCTTTCTCAACCTCATCAAAGAGAACAACTGAATATGGTTTTCTTCTGACAGCTTCGGTAAGCTGACCGCCCTCGTCATAGCCGACATATCCAGGAGGCGCTCCGATCAGTCTTGCAACACTGTGCTTCTCCATATATTCACTCATATCGATACGAACGATACTGGCCTCATTATCAAAGAGTGCCTCAGCAAGAGTTTTTGCAAGTTCGGTCTTACCGACGCCGGTCGGTCCGAGGAACAGGAAGGAACCGATTGGTTTTGTAGGATCCTTGATGCCGGCTTTTGAACGGATTATAGCATCACTTACAAGCTCAACAGCCGTATCCTGTCCTACAACTCTCTTATGTAACTGTTCAGCCAGATGAAGAGTTTTATTTCTCTCTGTCTCCGTAAGCTTGGCAACAGGTATGCCTGTCCACTTAGAAATAATCTTCGCGATCTCATCTTCAGTAACTGTCTCATGAAGCAGTTGTCTGTCCTTATCATTAACCTTGCCTTCAAGCTCTTCCAGCTCTTTTTCGAGCTGCGGAAGTCTTCCATATTGAAGCTCGGCCGCCTTATTGAGATCGTATTTTCTCTGTGCTATTTCTATTTCATCCTTAACCTGCTCAATCTCTGAACGAAGCTCACGAACCTTATCAACGCCTGCTCTCTCATTGTCCCAGGTGGCCTTCATGCCTTTTTCCTGTTCCTTAAGCTCAGCAAGCTCCTCCTCAAGAGCCTTAAGCCTCTCATGGCTTAGATTGTCCTCTTCATTCCTCAAAGCCTCTCGCTCGATCTCCAGCTGCATGATACGTCTGGAAATCTCATCCAGCTCAGCAGGCATGGAATTAAGCTCCGTCTTGATCATCGCACAGGCTTCATCTACAAGGTCGATTGCCTTATCAGGCAGAAACCTGTCTGTAATGTATCTGTTTGAAAGGACAGCAGCCGAAACAAGCGCTCCATCGGAAATCTTTACGCCATGATAAACCTCATAACGGTTCTTTATACCACGGAGGATTGAAACCGTATCCTCAACAGACGGCTCGGAAACAGTAACGGGCTGGAATCTTCTCTCAAGTGCCTTATCCTTCTCGATATATTTTCTGTATTCGTCAATAGTCGTTGCGCCGATACAATGAAGTTCACCTCTTGCAAGAAGCGGCTTGAGCATATTTCCGGCATCGAGTGAACCATCTGTCTTGCCCGCACCGACAATTGTATGAATCTCATCAATAAACATGATGATCTGGCCGTCACTCTTCTTAACCTCATCAAGAACAGCCTTCAGTCTCTCCTCGAATTCACCTCTGTACTTAGCACCCGCAATAAGCGAACCCATATCAAGGGCAAATATTTCCTTATCCTTCAGCGAATCCGGAACATCTCCCTTCACGATACGCTGTGCAAGGCCTTCGATAGCCGCCGTCTTACCAACGCCGGGTTCACCGATAAGAACAGGATTGTTCTTGGTCTTTCTGGAAAGAATACGGATGATATTTCTGATCTCGCCGTCACGTCCTATAACCGGATCAAGCTTCTGCTCTCTTGCACGCTGAACAAGGTTATAGCCGTATTTTTCAAGAGCATCATAGGTATCTTCCGGATTCTCGGAATCAACCTTCTTGTTCTTTCTGACATCCGCAAGAGCTCTCAGAAAATCGTCTTTTTTGATATTATGATTTTTAAATATCTTCTTTATTGCATCATTTGGCGAATCAAGCAGTCCGAGGAAGATGTGCTCTACGGAGATATATGCATCTCCCATCTTCTTAGCCTCATCCTCCGCCTTCATGACTACTCTGCCGGCATCAGTGCCCATGTACAGGTCACTGTTCGAACCGCCAACCTTAGGAAGCATCGCCACAGCCTTCTCAGCATCTCTGACAAGCTCGTCTGTATCAATATTCATCTTGGTCAGCAGCTTAACGATAAGGCTGTCCTCTATGGTCAGCAGGCTGTACAGAATATGCTCAGCTTTGATCTCCTGATTGCCGTACTCCATAGCCTGCTTCTGGCAGTTTTCTATCGCTTCAAGCGATTTTTTTGTAAATTTATCTGCATTCATATGCTGCACCTCCTGTCTTTATTTTGACATTATATTTGATATATTATTATTAACGAGAATACACTTTTAATCTTGTTAGCACTCACCGCATATGAGTGCTAACAATTATGTTATACACCCATATCCAACGTATGTCAATACAAATTAAAGTCTATTGTAATGTACTACAAGCGGATCGTCTCGCATTACGCTTCGCGTAAAGCTCGGTGTCGCGCTGGCGCGCTATGAAAAAAGCAGAATTAAACTGTATTTGAGCAATCTCATACAGTTTATTCTGCTTTTTTCGCACCGCTTGTAGTTCGCGCAAACTTTAATTTAACAGAATATTATTCAGCACACCTTCAAGGTATTCCTGTGCACCTGAAACAGGTGTTGCAACGTTCTTCATCTCAGAAGCCTTCTCTGCAAGTTCGGCAAGAGTTGTCTCGCCGCGACGTATCTTCTGTCCGAGTTCTGATTCGAAGCTGCTGTATTTCTTATCAACGAAGCCTTCAAGTCTTCCGTCCTCGATGATCTCGGCAGCCTTAAGAAGTCCGAATGCGAAAGAATCCATACCAAGAATAAATGCATGGAACATATCTTCGTAAGTGTTACTTGGACGTCTGTTCTTGGAATCGAAGTTAATTCCTACAGGAAGTCCGCCGTTCTTAACGATCTCATACATTGCAAGTGTTGTATCGTATACATTGCTTGGGAAGCAGTCTGTATCCCATCCAAGCATCATATCACCCTGGTTTGCATCGATGGAACCAAGCATATCGTTGATACGGCTGATCCTCAGCTCATGCTGGAAGGTATGACCTGCAAGTGTAGCATGGTTAGCTTCGATATTCATCTTGAAGTCCTTATCAAGGCCATATTCCTTAAGGAATCCGATAGCTGTTGCAGCATCGAAATCATACTGATGCTTCATTGGTTCCTTCGGCTTTGGCTCGATGAGGAATGTTCCCTTAAAACCGATGCTTCTTCCGTAATCTCTTGCCATTCTCATAAGGTTTGCAATATTTTCCTGCTCGAATTTAACCCTTGTATTAAGGAGTGTCTCATAGCCTTCACGGCCGCCCCAGAATACATAGCCCTTACCGCCGAGCTTAACTGTTATATCAATAGCCTTCTTAACCTGAGCTGCTGCAAAGCAGTAAACATTTACATCATTTGTACTGCCTGCACCATTCATAAATCTTGGATGGCTGAACATATTTGCAGTTCCCCAGAGACACTTGATATCTGTTCCGGCTGTCTTCTCAAGGATATAGTCAGAGATGATATCCAGTCTCTCATTGGTAACATTGATATCCTCATCCTCAGGTACAAGATCAACATCATGCCAGCAGTAATACTTGATTCCAAGCTTCTTCATGAACTCGATACCTGCATCAACCTTAGCCTTAGCATGCTCGATGGTTCCCTCAGCCGATGCACCAAAGCTCTTGTCAATGGTTCCGCGACCGAACATATCAACGCCGTTCGCACCGAGATTATGCCACCATGCCATAGCGAAAGGCAGCTGCTCTGACATCTTCTTACCCATAACTATTCTGTCCGGGTCATAGTACTTAAATGCAAAAGGATTCTTGCTCTGTGGTCCCTCATACTTTATTTCAGGGATGTTCTTAAATATTTCAGCCATTTTTTATTCCTCCATTAATCCACGATACTACTGTATCGATATTTTTCTATTCACAAACAATATATGATACTGCTTATCCAATAATGGTAATTTAGTATCAGTACAGCGGCAGCACAGCCGCAACAAGCTTCTTATACTCACTGTATCTCTCTTCATAGGCCGCAACCAGTTCTGCATCAGGAAGTATTTCTTCTTTGTAGTTTATGATCTTTTCCTTAGCCTCCTGGACGTCCTTATATTTTCCGCATCCAACCGCTGCAAGGATTGCACCGCCGAGTGCCGGACCTTCATCATTTTCTACTATCAAAAGCTTCAGGTTCATAACAGCCGCTATGATCTTTCTCCACAGCGGACTCTTCGCACCGCCGCCACAGATTGTCGATTCATTAACCTCTATGCCGAGGCTTCTTGCAACCTCAAGAGAATCCCTGAGTCCGAAAGCAACGCCTTCAAGTACGGCAAGCGACATATCCTCTCTCGAAGTATCCATCCTCATGCCCATAAATGCAGCTCTCAGAGCCGGATTATTATACGGCGATCTCTCTCCCATGAGATACGGAAGGAAATACACATTATTCTTACCGAGCTTCATCATCTTCGCCTGTTCGGCCGCATAATCGCTGTCACCAAGGACATCATCCATCCACCACTTATTACATGAAGCAGCTGAAAGCATACAGCCCATCAGGTGGAAGCCTCCGTCTGCATGGCAGAAGCTGTGTAGTGAATTGTTATCATCAACAGCGAACTTATCCGATGTAATAAATATGGTTCCTGATGTACCAAGCGAAAGGTTGCATTTTCCTGCTCCGCAGGCACCTGTTCCGATTGCAGCCGCTGCATTGTCTCCTGCCCCGGCAACAACCTTAACCTCGCCCGAAAGCCCAAGCTCATCCATAACAGAAGCCTTAACACATCCTACGACATCATAGCTTTCGTAAAGCTTTGGAAGCATCTCCTCTCTTATGCCGCAGATATCTATCATCTCCTGCGACCATTTCTTGTTCTTAGTATCAAGAAGAAGCATGCCTGCCGCATCAGAATAATCCGATGATGAAATACCCGTGAATCTGTAAACGATATAATCCTTCGGAAGCATTATCCTTTTTATCTTCCCGAAGTTTTCCGGTTCATTCTTCTTCATCCAGAGTATCTTCGGTGCCGTAAATCCTGCGAAGGCTATATTTCCGGTGTATTCCGAAAGCTTATCCTTACCGATCACGTTATTGAGGTAATCAACCTCTTCTCCGGTTCTTCCGTCATTCCAGAGTATTGCAGGACGTATCACGCTGTCATTCTCGTCAAGAACAACCAGTCCATGCATCTGTCCTCCGACTCCTATTCCATCTATCCTGTCCTCACAGCCTGAACTGAGTTCTTTAATCCCGGCAACTGACTGAATATACCAGTCCTCCGGATTCTGTTCAGACCAGCCGTCCTTCGGGAAGGATATAGGATATTCCTTTGAAATACTCTTCACGATCTGCCCGTCATCATCCATCAGAAGAAGCTTAACGGCAGACGTTCCGAGATCGACTCCTATATACATCGTAACCTCCTGTTAAAACGATATGTCATCCATATCATGATTACAAATCGGCCATTTATCGTAAATCATTCATCATTCGCACCGGATCACAGAAAACTCTACGTTGCTGAATATGATTGATACATATTACGAGTCATACCGATTCGTATACCATGATACATCACAAAATGTATTTCAGATAACCATGAAATTTAGAACTAATACACCACTATATTTCAACAGTTTCACATAGCGGAGCTGCTCCGAGCAGTCTCTCGCTTACGGCATCAGGCTGACTGCCGCCGACATAGACATTATATCTTCCTCGAAGGAGAGCTCTGCTTCCGTCTGAAAGAACTGTCATCAGCTCATTTTTATCTATGTCTATGGTAAGCTTAACTGTCTCACCTGCTTTTACAGCTGTTCTCGCAAATCCTGCCAGCTTGTATTTTGGCTGGTTATCTATCTCCATACGTCCGAGGTATTCGCCGTTCTTATCATTTTCAGCCTTCTCAACCACATTCTGAGCAACATAAACCTCAGTAATCTCTTCGGCATCGATATTACCGCTATTCGACAGCTTTACGGTACACTTTATAACATTCTCTGTGCTGTCCATTGAAATATCACCGTTGCTTTCGCTATCAGTAATTTCCAGATCACTGTATTCAAATTTCGTATAGCTCAGTCCATATCCAAACGGATACTCCGGCTCATCATCAAGATATCTGTAGGTACGTCCCTTCATGCTGTAATCCGTGAACTCCGGAAGAGAACCATTTTTATAAAATGTGATCGGAAGCTTTCCGCTCGGACAGTTCTTACCAAACAATGTATCTGCAAGTGCAAGTCCACCATACTCTCCGCTGTACCAGCTCTGAATTATAGCCGAGCAGTAATTCTCTTCTTCCGTAAAGTCCATCGGACTGCCGGTATTGTTGACCAGGACGATCGGCTTTCCGGTTTCTGCAAGTTTTCTGATAAGTCTTCTCTGTGAATCCGGAAGGAAGAGATCGATCTTGTCACCTGCCGCGAAGGCATTTCCGGTATCGCCCTCTTCGCCCTCTATCGTTGTATCGAGTCCAACACACAGAATAACAACATCACTGTGATCAGCTATCGATACAGCCTCACTGATAAGATCATCATTCTGTTCAAAGGCATAGATCTTATCCTTATAGAGATGGCAGCCCATAGAGAAGAATACTCTCATTTTCTGTCCGGGCTCAGCCGAACCATCCGCCTTATCCCTGTTCAATCCATCAGCCGCACGATTAGCCTTGTCATCATTCAATGCTTCAGCTGCACGATTAGCCTCCATAACACGTCTTGTGATTCCTTCAAGATTCGTCACATACTCCGATGCAACGCCGTTATAGTTGCCCTCAAGAACCATCTGTGAATTTGCATTCGGACCTATAACAGCTATATTTTTCACATTCTTAAGCGGCAGTATTCCGTCATTCTTCAGCATGACAAGTGATCTGCAGCTCGCCTCGTAGGAAAGCTTTTTATTCTCGGCAGTATCAACATCAAGCTGGTTCAGGCTGTCATATTCCGTCGACTCAGCAAACATACCGAGCTTCGCTCTTGTGGTGTAAATACGCTTTGCAGCCTCTCTCATCCTGTCTTCAGTTATCAGCCCCTTATCAAGAGCCGTTTCGATAGACTCATAGCAGCTGCCGCAGTTCAGATCGCAGCCGGCATTCAGAGCCATTGCAGCCGATTCCTCCGGAGTATCAGTCACCATATGATGCTTATGAAAATCCATGACTGCCCAGCAGTCCGAAACAAAATGTCCCTCAAAGCCCCATTCTTTTCTGATCTTATCCTCGATCAGTTTCTCACTTCCGCAGCATGGCTCGCCATTTGTCCTGTTATAGGCACCCATGACAGCCTCGACCTTACCAACCTTAACAGCCTTCTCAAAAGCAGGCATATAGGTCTCTGCAAGATCCTTCTCTGAAACCACTGCATTAAAGCCATGGCGAAGCTCCTCCGGACCGGAATGAGCCACAAAATGCTTTGCACACGCAGCTGTTTTCATATACTCCCCATCGCCCTGAAGTCCTTTGATGAAGGATACTCCAAGTTCACCGGTAAGATACGGATCCTCACCATAGGTTTCCTGTCCTCTTCCCCATCTCGGATCCCTGAAGATGTTTATATTCGGCGACCAGAGAGTTATTCCTTTATAGATGCCTCTGTCGCCATGTTTTCTGTTCTCGTTATATTTTGCTCTTGCCTCTGTAGAAATAACCTCAGCAATACGCTTAAGCATATCTCTGTCAAACATTGCCGCAAGTCCGATTGCCTGAGGAAATACTGTCGCGGTTCCGCTTCTCGCAACTCCGTGCAGTCCCTCATTCCACCAGTTATAAGCCGGTATACCCAGCCTGTCGATTGCAGGGGCATTGTATTTCAGCTGACCGGCAACCTCACTGACTGTCATCTTATCCACTATTTCTTCTGCTTTTTTTCTGAATTCATCTTTCATTTTGCTCACCCGTACGCCTTGGTTATACCGTACCTCTCCTTTTTTATATACTTTATTCAGGATGACATTTTTACAGATAATACACATATTTTCTTTATGTATATTATTACTGCCTGTTACCACTTTACAAATAAATACACCTGATTCATACACTATTTTTTGACACTGATTTATACGTATAATTTTACATTTTGAAAGCTGTATTTGTCATCAGAATTTTGAATTATTTTTAATAAAAATATCTACAAATAATCATTGATTTGTAGTATACTTATTATGTATCTTTATGGGGCACCACACACTTGATACTATAAACTTATGGGAGGTAACAATAAATGGAATTTGGTTTTGGCTCTATGATAGAGAAGCTTAAGAAGGATCCTAAGAGAATCGTCCTTACGGAAGGTTCGGATTCCAGGATTCTCGAGGCTGCATCAAGACTTCTTGCCAGCAGTTTCCTTCATCCGATACTTCTCGGAAACAGGGATGAAATATGGGCTGCTGCTGAAGATGCAGGTTTTAATATCAGAGGTGCAGAAATAATAGATCCAAATAATTATGATAAATTTGATGAAATGGTTGATGCTTTCGTTGAGATAAGAAAAGCTAAAGGAATGACCAAAGATAAGGCAGAGAAGATACTCCGCCAGGCCAATTATTTCGGAACCATGCTTGTTCAGATGAAGGTTGCAGACTGTCTGCTCGGCGGAGCAACATATTCGACGGCAGATACCGTAAGACCTGCCCTTCAGATCATCAAGACCAAACCGGGCAATTCTATCGTTTCATCATGCTTCATTCTTGTACGTCCTTCTGCAACAGGCGGAAATGAAGTTATCGCAATGGCTGACTGCGCTATCAACATCAGCCCTTCCGAAGATGAGCTTGTTGAGATATGCGGAGAAACCATCAGATGTGCAAAGGTATTCGGTATCGATCCTAAGGTTGCATTCCTGTCATATTCTACTCACGGCTCAGGCGCCGGCGATACCGTTACCAAGATGCGTAACGCCGCACAGAAGGCTATCGAAGAATATCCTGATACACCTATCGATGGTGAGTTCCAGTTTGATTCAGCCGTTTCTCCGAGAGTTGCTCGTCAGAAATGTCCTGATTCAGAGGTTGCAGGTTATGCAAACACTTTCATCTTCCCTGACATCAATGCCGGAAATATCGGTTATAAGATTGCTCAGAGAATGGGTAACTTTGAAGCATACGGTCCTATCCTTCTCGGATTAAATGCACAGATAAACGATCTGTCAAGAGGCTGTAATGCGATTGAGGTTTACTCAATGGCTATCATCACTGCTTCACTTGCATAAATATGAATAAAAAAAAAGCATGGGTAATTGATATTACTCATGCTTTTTTATTACACACATTAACCATCTTCCGGCTTTCATTCTGTTTCCTAAACAATGCATCCATAAAATCATGGTATCATATAATTACAGCGAATCACAAATAAATAATGAATGCATCACATATTCATAATTATTTCTCTTGCCATACCCTCACTGATCGGAGTTGCAAAAACACCGGGTTCAAATTCTTTTACCGAACCGATACCATCCTGAAGTACGAAACGAAGCCTTCCGTCACGAACCTTTTTATCGGTATACAGTTTCTTTACAAGTACCTCTCTGTCGATATAATCAGGTATAACCGTCGGCAGCCCTGCTTTATCCAGAAGTGCCACAACTCTGTCCCTGTCTTCCTTTGAGATGAGTTCCAGCTTTAATGAGAGATCAACAGCCGCTACAAGTCCTATCGCAACTGCTTCTCCATGCATCAGCTCATAATCACTTACTGTCTCTACCGCACGTCCTACCGTATGTCCAAGATTGAGAACCTCTCTGAGGCCGGACTCTCTCTCGTCCTTCATAACCACTTCGTATTTGATACGGCAGTTCTCCTCGGCAATATGCTCACAGGCAGTTTTATCAAGCTTAAGTATGTCATCCATATGATCTTCAAGGTAGATGAAGAAGTCCTTATCCGCCAGACATGCATGCTTGATTGTCTCGGCAAGACCGCTTATTATCTGTCTCTTCGGAAGGCTCTCCCAGGTTGCGATATCAAGATAAACCTTTACCGGCTGATTGAACAAACCGATCAGATTGGTAGCAAGCGGTGTATCAACTGCTGTCTTACCTCCAACAGAAGCATCTGCCGCAGCAAGGAGCGTTGTCGCATAATTGATGAACGGAACTCCTCTTCCGAAGGTACCTGCAAGGAAACCAACGAGATCGGTAACAACTCCTCCGCCGACAGCTATCATGCAGCAGTCTCTTCGGAAGCCTTTGGCAAGCAGCTGATCCTCCAGCTCTGCCTTCATCTCTCTTGTCTTGCTCTTCTCCCCTTCCGGAAATACAAAATAGTCAGCCTGATAGCCCTCCTCAAGCAGTCGTTCATATATTTTCCTGCCATACAAGCTGTCTACTATACTGTCGGTTATCACTGCAAATTTATGCAGTTTTCCGACCATACCGTTTTTAATGTCCTTGATTAGCTGATCAAAAAGCTGATATCCGACAACAACATCATAACTGTCATCAACAACCTTCCTAAGATCAACATGAAACGTACTCATATTTTTACCTCCTGATTTCAGACCATACTCCCCGTCTGATCAGTATTTATTCCGATCAATCAATACTTTTTCCGACGCCCTTCTCCCGCTTATGGACGTCCCTCTCCGGACTCCGGTCTTCCTGCTCCCAGCCCCGGTTTTCCCGCACCAGGACCACCAGGTCCCTGCGGAACATTATATTTCTTTAACAGCATCTTCAAGAAAAGAGGCTGAAATATAAACACTAACAAATATCCAACCACCAGGCTGACGCCAAGTGATCTCAGCAGTGTCGGAACATACTTCATATCGGTATGTCCATGGCTCTGCTTCATAGCCATCATATACGCAAAACTTACCATACAAACGGTCATGATAGGTGTATAGATCAGATCCGAAACGAGGCTCTCCATACATCTCGCCTTCATGCTTCCCGGACGCAGATTCATCTTCCTGTCAACGCTCTGGCTCACCTTGCCCATCGGAACCAGCATAGATATCACTATACTGATCATCAGACTGATCAGAAAGCTGAGAATAAACGACTGAACCTTAAAATGCCCGGACATCAGAGTACCTATGAGCGACAAAAAAAGGCTCATTACAATACTCATATATATTCCCATCTCACGCCCTATTTTTTTTATTGTCTGTTCCATTATATCACCTGCCCCTGCCGTTTCGGTCAGTACCAGACATGTGCCACCGGCACATAGCACCCCATATTCCTGTGTTTTTGATACTGCACTCCCTGATAAATATATTGCATATTTGATCCAATTTTATTAGAATTAATATATTAAATATTATCATGATAATACATTATTTTCAATCATATAAAAAGCGGTACAGATTCTTAAAAGTCGAATCCATACCGCAGGTAATATCCCAGATAGTTTAATTCACTGATCAATGCCTCCCATAGATAAAAATCTATTTATCTTCACAATATTCTCCACTTAAGTCCATATTCCATATGCTATCGATCTCATGCCGTACCCCGCGAGAAATCCAACAATCATTCTTCTACAATTATTGCTTTCATACAGTGTCTTCTTCTGAAGCAAACCGTCAACGATACAGGGCAGCAGCATACATATACCCATAGCATGGCGTTCAGACCCGGGTATTATCACCCATCCATTAACAGTGATCATCATACAGCTGACCATACCCGCAAATAAACCCATGCATCTCCAGCATAACGGGAAACAAAAATTACCTAAATGGGGCGCTCTCTCCTTCTTTCCGTTGCATAAAGGAACATTTCCCCATTTTGTTTTCAGTCCTTTGAAAGATATTTACAAAGACACAGTATTATAAGTATCAGTATAATAGTAATCAGCATAACGATCCCTCCTCACAGAAAAAATGTCCATTGATTTTTATATCTATGGACATTTTAACAAATTATTATTCTGTTTTGGTGGGCTCGCAGCCCACTATACTATTATTTTTTTATCTAATACAACTTTCTATATCAAAGTTCTATCACAAGTTCTACCGGACAGTGATCCGATCCGAACACCTCCTGATGAATCTTCGAATCAACGATCTTATCCTTTGCATCTTCTGATACAAGGAAATAGTCGATACGCCAGCCCACGTTTCTCTCGCGCGCCTTCATGCGGTATGACCACCATGAATACTCATCAACGGCATCGGGATATTTGTAACGGAAGCTGTCAACAAAGCCCGACTCAAGAAGTTCGGTCATCTTGCCTCTTTCTTCATCAGAAAAGCCCGGATTCATATGGTTGCTGTCAGGATTCTTAAGGTCGATCTCCTGATGTGCAACATTCATGTCTCCACAGATGATGACAGGCTTGATCTTTTTCAACTCACACACGTAATCGCGGAAGTCGTCCTCCCACTGCATTCTGTAATCAAGTCTCTTAAGCTCTGTCTGTGCATTCGGTACATAAACAGTAATGAAATAATAGCTGCCCATATCGAGCATAATAAGCCTGCCTTCGTGGTCATGGATATCTATACCCATGCCCTTCTCTACCGAAATCGGTTCCTTCTTCGTAAATACAGCCGTGCCCGAATAGCCCTTCTTATCAGCCGAATACCAGTATTGATGATAGCCCGGCATATCAAGCTTAAGCTGTCCTTCCTGCATCTTGCTCTCCTGTATACAGAAGATATCTGCATCAGCTTCATTGAAATAGTCCATAAAGCCCTTGCCTGCGCAGGCTCTTATTCCGTTAACATTCCACGATATGAATTTCATAGTATTTCCCCTGTTTAATTATTCCAATTACAACAACTGCAACTGTACTATCCATTATAATACAGTTGCAGTCATATTGCATTATTTATTACTTTTTAATTCCTACTCTTCGTTTCCGTCTGCACCGGATTCTATCTCAGGCATTGAAAGATCAAGTGACTGAGCTATATCCTTAAGAGCCTGTGCTGATGCCATGAGTTTTGTGATCTCGTCCTCATCAAGTGAGATAGGAACCTTCTCCTCAACACCGTCAGCACCGACTATGGTTGGCATTGAAAGGCAGATATCTCTGAGACCGTACTGACCTTCCATAAGGCTTGAAACAGAAAGAATAGACTTCTCATCTCTTGCGATAACCTCGCAGATTCTTCTAACAGCCATTGCAACGCCGTAGTAGGTAGCTTTCTTTCTCTCGATGATCTCATATGCACTGTTCTTAACCATTTCCTGAATATGTCTCTCAGACTCATCATGATTAAAATGTCCTCTCATCTCACAGAACTTTGAAAGAGGAACACCTGAAACAGTCGCACTGCTCCATGCAGCAAGCTCGCTGTCACCATGCTCTCCGATAATGAATGCATGAACTGTTCTGCTGTCAACATCAAGATGCTCTGAAAGTCTTGACTTAAGTCTTGCAGTATCAAGAACAGTACCTGAACCGATAACTCTGTTTACAGGGAAGCCTGAAAGCTTCTGAGCAACATAGGTAAGGATATCAACAGGATTTGAAACGATAAGCAGAACGCCCTCGCATTTTCTCTTGCTGATCTCCGGAATAATTGATTTAAATATAGCTACATTCTTCTGAACGAGCTGAAGTCTTGTCTCTCCCGGCTTCTGAGCAGCACCTGCTGTGATTATTATGATTGAAGCATCAACGATGTCATCATAATCGCCGGCATATATCTTCATAGGTTTTACGAAAGGTACGCCGTGGCTTATATCCATTGCCTCGCCCTCAGCTCTGCTGTGATCAACATCGATAAGAACGATCTCTGAGAAAAGTCCGCTCTCCATAAGTGCAAATGCAGTAGATGAACCAACAAAACCACATCCGATTATGGCCACCTTTCTGATATCAACATTTTTTTCAAGATTTGACTGATGTAATTTTTCCACCCTGATTACCTCCTCATTTTTGTCTCATCATTTATAACCGATCATGATGAGCATTTATATCATAACACATATTAATGTGTATGTTACCTGTTATTTGAACAGTTTTATTATCTCGTCTACTTCCTTCTCGCTGTCAGCCTTAAAAGTAAGCACACAGATGTATTTTCCATTGACCGTTGTGAGCTGCTTTTCAAATATTCTGCGATCCTCAGCCGAATTCGTATCAGCTTCCTTTTCCGCATCAGCCCTGGTTGCATCACCTGCTGACGCATCAGGAGGACTAACGGCGGAAATATTGATTGAAACTCTTTCTCTTCCGCAGAACTGTGCCGAACCTATCTCTGCCTTAACATCCGTATAGCCGCTCTGTCTGAGGCTTTCAGCCGCTGCATCCATACCTGATTCAGCATAATCCCTCTCGGAAAAATAATCCGTCTGGATAGTCCTGACTATCATGCTTATACTTCCCTTGCCGTCATATCTTGCTGCGGCCATATCAAGCAGATAACTTTCTTCAAGTACAAGAGCCACATTTTCATCGGTTGCAGCTCCGGCCTGAAACTGGTTGATCTGATCGATCTCTTCATCATTATATACTCTCCAGCCCTCATCAAAGTCGCAGGAGAAGTTGAAAAACTCATTCTTATATTTCTGACCGTTAACTCGTCCTCTTTTGTAGGTCTTTGTCAGATTGATAGGTGTCTGAGTATCCTCTGTAACAGCTTCTGTAACGGAAGCCTCTTCCGTACTTTTATTCTTGTTCTTTTTTCCACAGGCTGATAACCCTGACGCAGCAATGATCAGTGTTAAAAATACAGCCATACATCTTTTACGTCTCATTATAAACTCTCCGACATAAAGTCTCCCCATCACTCAAGCGGTGAAAACATCATCTCAAGAAGATCGATATTTTCATTTTCACCGATTGTAAATGATATAACAACTATGAGCCCATTGACCTTTGTTGCATATCTGATCTGTTCAAATCCACCTTCCTTTTCCGGAGGGATAACAAGCGCATAAAAATCTCTGTTAACAAAAGTGATCTTCTTAACCTCTGCTCCCTCTGTCTGGTTTGCAGCAACCTGAAGATAATATTCCGCAGTTGTATCCTTGTTAAGTTCACTGTTAACATAGTAATAGCTTATGATGATATTCGATCCTGTTGATTTATTTCCCGCTATCATACAGAACGACATATCCTTATCATAAGGTGAGGTTTCTCCATTCCAGAGGTCCTTAATCTCCTGTTCTTCCACACCGGCAGCCGCAGCAACCTCTGCAGAATTGTAAAATACCCACGAATGGCCGTTAACCTTAACCTTAAAACCCGCAAGCTCGTTTATGTACTCATTGTGCTTGTAGTAGCCCATCAGATTCTTAACGGCATCGGTAGAAGTTGCATCTGTTCCTGTAGCAATTGGATCGCCACCCGGTTCAGTTGTATTTTCTGTAGATGATGCCTCAGTTTTCTTCTGAGTCGCAGGTTCATTTCCGCCCTTTTTGTCCTCTTTACCGCAGGACGTAAGAGAGGCGATCATCATTATTCCTGTTAAAATATAGGCTAATCTCTTCTTCACTCTTATTTCTCCAATAATATAGGAAAACCCGACATAGCTAACTATATCGGGCTTAGGATCCTTTTACTTATCACTCTGCTCTTCTTCTTTTATTTCAGCAGTTCCGGCCTTCTCTACCTCAGCGATTGCCCTCTTATGCATTGGAATTCTGCAGTTCTTGTTGTTTCCGAACTCAACGATAACTGTTGTCTCATCAACAACATCAAGGATAGTTCCGTAGAAGCCGCTGGTTGTCATGATATTATCACCCGGCTCAATTGAACTCATAACCTCTTCCTGCTTTCTGCTCTGCTTCTTCTGTGGCCTGATAAGAAGGAAATACATAAGTGCGATGAAGAATACAAGGTATAAAATAATACCTGTCACACCAAAACCACCGCTTGTCGACTTCTTTGCAGCCTCTGTAGCAGCCTCCGTTGCAGCCTCATCAGCCAAAATCACTGGTAAAAAACTTAACATTTTCTGACTCCTTTAAATTATTTTATTCTCTTCAAAGCCTGCGAGACGCATTTTCTTATAATCCTGAAAACGATGTTCTTCTATGGCTTCGCGAATTTCTCTCATCATATTATTATAAAAGTATAAATTATGCAAGACACAAAATCTTAATCCCAGCATTTCGTCTGCTTTCATGAGATGTCTGATATAGGCTCTTGAATACCTCTTACATACAGGGCATCCACAATCCTCTGCGATCGGCCTGTCATCCAATTCGTATTTTTTATTCTTAATATTCAGTTTTCCCTTATTGGTATAAACCTGACCATGGCGACCGTTTCTCGATGGATATACACAATCGAAGAAATCTATTCCTCTGTCAACCGCCTCCAATATGTTTGCAGGTGTTCCGACTCCCATGAGATAAGTAGGTTTATTCTGCGGAAGATAAGGAACCGTAACATCAAGAATGTGATACATCTCCTCATGCGTCTCACCAACAGCAAGACCGCCGACTGCATAGCCCGGAAGATCCAGTTCACTGATCCTTTTTGCATGATCGATACGGATATCATCGATAACTCCGCCCTGATTGATACCGAAAAGGAACTGTTCCTTATTGATGGTATCCTCAAGACTGTTCAGCTCATTTATCTTGTCTCTGCATCGGAGCAGCCATCTGTAGGTTCTCTCAACCGACTTCTCGATATAGCTCCTCTCCGCCTTGGCAGGAGGACACTCATCAAATGCCATCGCTATCGTAGAAGCAAGATTTGACTGTATCTGCATACTCTCCTCAGGACCCATAAAGATCTTTCTGCCGTCCACGTGAGAATTGAAGGTTACGCCTTCTTCCTTTATATTTCTCAGCTTTGCAAGAGAATAAACCTGGAATCCGCCCGAATCGGTAAGTATAGGTCTCTTCCAGTCTGTAAACCTGTGAAGTCCGCCCAGCTTCTTAACTATCTCATCTCCCGGTCGTACGTGAAGATGATAGGTATTGCAGAGCATGACCTCAGTATCAATAGTCTCTAAATCAGAGGTAGCCACAGCACCTTTGATTGCTGCGGCTGTACCTACGTTCATAAAAACAGGAGTTTGTATGTCACCATGCGGTGTTTCAAATATACCTCTTTTTGCTCGTCCGTCTGTTGTAATTAACTTATACATATGTCCTTAGTGGCTTGTAACCGAGAAGCCAAGTTCAGCCTCAATCTCAACCTTCTTATAATTTCCTCTGTCGTCTGTACGGTATACAGTCATCTTGACCTTGTCACCGTCATCATGCTTCTCTATCATTGCCAGAAGTTCATCATAAGTATATACAGACTTTCCGTCAAATTCAACAATTATATCACCCGTGTGGATACCGGCTTCACTTGCAGGAGAGCTGCTCTCAACACTTTTTACATATATTCCCTCAGGGAAACCGTAAATCTGAGCATATTCTTTGCTGATATCCGCGCCCGTGATACCGAGGTAAGTCTTACCGTTCTTACCTTCTATTATATTTTCAATTATGGACATTGCCCTGTTGCTCGGGATAGAGAAGCCCATTCCCTCAACCTTGCTGTCAACATATTTGACTGAATTGATACCTACGACCTGGCCCTGTGAATTGATAAGGGCGCCGCCGCTGTTGCCCGGATTGATCGCTGCGTCTGTCTGAATGTAGGTTCCGTAGCCGCCTTCGATCTGTCTGTCCAGAGCACTTATATATCCAACCGTTACTGACTGTCCGTAGCCGAGAGCATTACCGATGGCAATGACAGGCTCACCAACCAGAAGGCTGTCAGAATTACCAACTGCTGCTATCTTGATCGCATCAGCTGTAGAATCCTTCATATCCGCGAAGTCAACTGTTACAACTGCAATATCTGCATTTGCGTCATAACCCTTGATACGTGCCTTAAGTATCTCGCCATCAACGAAGCCGACATTTATCTCTGATGCACCTTCAACAACGTGGTAATTTGTAGCTATATACAGATGTTCGTCATCCTTACCAACTATGATTCCAGAACCCGCACCGGTTGATTCCTGTTCGAACTGTTGGAAATAATACTGGTAGGTTGTGGTTACTGTCGTTGTGATGGAAACTATCGACGGCTGAACTTCAGCTGCTATTTTAGAAACATCATAATTCAGAGTTCCGGAGGTTCCGCTCAGATCAGTGATTCCCTGTGATGAAACCGTTTCTGCTATTGCTGACGTTTCAACAGTTGATTTACTCTTTGTATCATTTTTACCAAGATAATGATTGACTCCGTAGAAGGATGCACCGGCAAATCCACCAAGGATTATGGCTGCTGCCGTTGTCTTCAGAACAGTGAGCATGCCTCTCTTCTTTTTCTTACTCTTTCCGGCTGCAGGAGCCTCAGCCTCTGTATCCTTCTTCTCCTCATGAACAGGAGGCGTCGTGATCGGACCTAAAGGTTTCACCGAAGAACCACTGCCGTACTGACTGCCTGAAGGTGTAAACTGCAGTCTGCTTCCGACTCTCTCGACCTGTGGCTTCTGATATGGATTTACGCTGCTTACAGGTTGGTTCTGATACTGATTCATATTACTGCTTACAGGCTGGTTCTGATACTGATCAACTCTGCCGCTAACAGGCTGACCCTGATACTGATTCATACTGTTATCAGTCTGAGGCTTCTGATAGTTTTCCATACATCCGGCCGCTTCAGTTCTCTGCTCCGGTCTCTGGAAACGCTTCATACTCTCATCAACCTGTGGCTTCTGGAATATTCCTGTATTTTCAGGTCTTATCTTTCCTTCATAATAAGCCCTGTCCTCGTACCTGTTGCTGAAGTCGGTCTCAACGCCTTCATTATATGTCAGTCCGGAAAAATCTCCGGAATAAGCATCCCCATTATTCATACTCTCATCGTAACGTCTGTCATCCAATTTAAACATCTCCTTTTTATATTGTCAGTTCACTGTCTAATTCATGACTATGTTCAGAGCTTATCATTAAAATGTGACGATTCTGTGATATTAATGTTGACAAAATTTGTTTTTTTTACGAAGGCGGTGTGTCTTATTCCAAAACTAAGATAAATCACTTGCGAATAGACCTCTCTCAGTATAAAATACAATGATGAAGAATTGCAGATAAAAAATACAAGCAACAATTCCCGGCATTGTATAAAATATATGAGGTACTGAAATGTTAAAGATTGATAAGCTGTCACTCAGCTATAAGCATAAAAAGGTAATAAATGAAGCTTCTCTCGAAGTAGAATACGGCAGCTTCATCGGCCTTCTCGGTGCAAACGGTACCGGTAAGTCGACTCTTCTTTCGGCAATTGCCGGAGTTAAGAAGCCTGACAGCGGTGATGTCACACTTGATGACATAAGCCTTTCAGGCAACCCTTCAGAGTATCGTAAAAACTTCGGATATGTAACTCAGGAGAATCCTCTTATTCCGGAACTCACTGCAGTTGATAACCTGAAGATCTGGACACCTATGAATAAGGCAGAGATCATACAGACAATCTCTTCTCTCCCTCTTTCACGTCTGGGTGTTTCCGAATTTGCGAATGTTCGCGTAAGCAGCATGTCAGGAGGTATGAAGAAGCGTCTTGCTCTTACCTCCATACTTATGAATAAGCCTATGGTTCTTCTGATGGATGAGCCATTCTCAGCACTTGATATGGTTGCCCGCCGTGATATCCTGGATTATATAATATCCTTCAAACAGGCAGGCGGCATCGTTATCATCGCGTCACATGAAGAAAGCGTATTTAAGGTCTGCGACAAGGTTTATCTGATTGAAAACGGCAATGTTTCTCAGATTCCGGGCGGTGCAGATCAGGATTACGTAAATATCTTAAGAAAGAGTATCGTCAAATGAAAAGCAGCTTCCTACGTCTCTGGAGAGCCGACACAAAAAGGGCTTCCAGATTAATCCCAAGTGTATTTATAACTGCTCTTATCTTCGCTCTTACGGCGGGGCTTCTTCTGGCGTACTCCGAGGATCTGATCTACAGTAAAGAATCCTTTGCGGCTGTAACAATCGGTATGTATATGCCCGAGCAGAGCGCCGAAAACGATTCGGCCATGAACTTTGCCAAAAATATGGACAGCATCAAGGAATCCGCTGATATCAGAGAGATAAAGGATCTTGAATACGGTAAAGAGCTTGTAAAAAAAGGTGAGCTCACCGCGCTTATCATCCTTCCGAACGATTTCATAAACAGTCTCTATGGCGGAGATGCTGAACCGATCAAAGTCATACTTAATGATAATATGTCTCTCGAAGAGCATCTCGTAAATGATATGATCTTCGTTGCCTCTGAAATACTCGGCATCGCACAGACAGCCTATCGTTATTACAATATGATCCTTAAAGAGCTTGCAATCAATTCCGATATCAGAGAGAAACTCACTAATGATCTGGACAATAGAAACCTCGCTTATGTAGCTTCAAGAAATATAATCTTCGATATTCAGAATATCAATTCCGACTCAGCTCACAATCTGCGTGAAACACTGACAGCGTCATTTATCTTCATTATACTGATGCTCATGTGTTTCCAGATAACAGGCTTCTACAAGAGCTACAACAATTCATTTATCATGAGGCAGCATAAGGAAGGCGGCGGATCGGTCGCTATGTTCTTCTCCAGACTGCTCTCCGGCTCGATGATACTTTATACGGTTTATATACTTATATTTATCCTGCTTGTTGCAGCGAAGACAAAGCCGAACTTCCTGTCACTTATAACAATGATTCCTGTCATTGTTCTTGCCGCAGCAATCACACTGCTCGCAACAATGTTCTTTAAATCAGAACATCTGGCAAACGGAACCATATTTATCATAACCATACTTGTTATATATCTTGCAGGCGGACTTATACCGCTCATACTCATGCCTAAATTCCTGCAGAGTGCAGCGGCTGCGAATCCTTTCACCTACCTGCTGAAATACATCCTGTGGAGTATTTATTGATAAAGGAAATATAATTATGAAACTATTCAGGAACAGACTCTATATCATGCTTAAGAGGACGCTTATGCAGCCCCTCTATATTGCCATGCTCATAACACTTATCGGTATGGCCATAATATATGTAAATATACCTGCAAAGAACAAAACCCTGTACGTTCCTGCCGCGATCTGTAATCATGATACAAGCAGTGACAGTAAGAGATTCGAGGAAGCAATCTACACCTCAAGTTCGATCTACCACTTCTATGCAGTTGATTCCGATGAACAGTTGAAGAAGGATGTTCTGAGCGGTAAGGCAAATATCGGCTTTATCATTCCCGAAGGCTTCTTCGAGTCATCAGCTCATATAAGCAGTATCAAGAAGATCATTGAATATACAACCAACTCATCTCGTCTTCCGAACGTCGGCCACGAGATATTCTTCAGTAAGCTTTTTAAGATGATCTCCTATGAGATAGTTTTGGAGGAGCTTGATACCAACCTTGTTGAAGCTGCGAAGAGCAGTCTTCCGGATTATGGTATGACCGGTGAAGAGCTTCTTGCAGCCGCTAAGGATGAACTGTCAGAGGTGTATTTCGAATCAGATGATGATTCCGGAGTTTATGAGAGCCAGTTCAATGATGATAACGACTACGACAGCATGGTTAAGAAGAACAAGACTGAGCTTCCGATCCGTAAGTTTGCCGCTCTCTTCATCTTCGTTGTTGCTCTTCTCGGAACCTCAGCATACCTTACTGACAAGGAGAAAAATATATATCTTCTCGCCGACAGAAAGGCCAGATTCCAGTTAAGAGTAACTCACATACTGGCTTCCATTCTGCCCATCTCAACGGCAGCCTACATTGCTCTCGTGATAATAAAAGAAATGCATCCCGGAACGTTACTTCTCAGGATGCTTGCTTATATGCTTTATGTAAGTTTATTCTCTGTTATTCTCGGCGCAGTTCTCAGAAAGAGCAGTTACTTCTACAGAGTACTGCCGGTAATATTGGTACTGACACTTGTGTTCAGCGGTGTGTTCTTCGATATGGGGAAATACAATGCCTTGATGAAACATCTTTCGATGGTCTTTCCGCCGTACTTTTTCTAGTGAATATTAAATCTAATTATAATATCCTCAGCTGTTCATCACAAACACTGAACAAATAACAATAAATGTATCATCTATATACATCACTCACAAAAACGACCTCGGCTCTGGCGGACGACATCTCAGTGACCTTGGTGATAAAAGCCTCGCGGTCGTCGTATGGGACGTAGATGGTCTGCTCGACCTTGTCGGTGAAGATGGCGGGTTCGGTTTCGTAGCCTGCGGAGGCAATGTAGAAATTGATCTTGCCGGAGTCGTTGTAGGACATGGTAAGCTTCATGATTGCCTTGTGTGTAACAGTTCTGATATCACTGGCATCAAGGGCTGCTTTGGCGGCATCTGTGTATGCACGCACAAGACCGCCTGTACCAAGAAGTGTTCCTCCGAAATATCTGGTTACAACGATGCAGATGTTATTAACCTCTGCTCCTCTTATAACATTCAGTATCGGCAGTCCCGCCGTTCCCTGTGGTTCACCATCATCGGAAAACCGCTCCTGTACAGAACCATTTTCTTCATTACGTACTGAAAAGGCAAAGCAGTTATGCCTTGCCTGATAGTGTTTTTTCTTTATCTGCTCTACGTACGAAAGCGCTTCTTCTTCGGAAGTTATCGGGAAGGTCACGCCGATAAATCTCGACTTCTTCTCGACTATCTCTCCTGTTCCGCTTTCTCTAATAATCTTATAATTCATTCCTCAGACCTATCATTATACCGATATTTCAATATAAAATCTCAAATCAACTCAATAATGTCAATTAAAACACATATAATAATCTTGCCATCTCTGACATAATGATTAGTGATAAACATAAAACATCGGATTCAGATATATATGCCAGGATGCAGTATTTTTCAACTGCCCGTGGTATATATATCTGAATCCGCTTTACTGTTCGTTATTTCAATAATTTCTTCAACTCATCCATAAATGTGTTAACGTCTTTGAACTCTCTATATACAGATGCAAATCTTACATAAGCAACCTTATCAAGATCTTTGATACGCTCCATAACGATCTCACCGAGTTCTGAGCTGTCAACCTCCATCTTCTCAAGATTATACAGATCATTCTCGATCATATTTACACAGTTCTGAATCTGGCTTGCAGATACAGGTCTCTTATGGCATGAACGAAGAATTCCTTCTTCAAGCTTGCTGCGGCTGAAAGCCTCTCTTGTCTTATCCTTCTTGATGATCATGACAGGTATGGTCTCAACCTTCTCATAGGTTGTGAAACGCTTACCGCACTTATCACACTGTCTTCTTCTCCTGATTGAATTTCCATCGTCAGCAGGTCTGGAATCGATAACTCTTGTATCCTCCTCACCACAATATGGACACTTCATGATGTAACCCTCCTCAAATATGATTATCATATACTGTTATCCGGATTATTAATACCATTCCATAATAATCCGACTTAATTCATCTTTGAATATTAATACTTCATTTACGATATAGCCTTTGCAGGACATTTCTTCTCACACAGTCCGCAGTTTACGCATTTATCATAGTCAATGACCGGAAGATTTCCGTTCATTGTAATTGCTTCCTTAGGGCAGCTCTTTACGCACAGAGTACAGCCGATGCAGCCTGCACTGCATACATTCTTGACGTCAAGACCTCTGTCCTTGGAATTACACATGATAATATGCTTCTTGTCGTAAGGAACCAAGCTTATGATATGTCTTGGGCAGGTTGCCACACATTTACCGCAGGCAACACATTTTTCCTTATCTATCACAGCTATTCCATCAACTATATCGATTGCGCCAAATTCACATACTGTCTTACACTCACCGTATCCGAGGCAGCCATAGGTACAGCCCTTAGGCCCACCATTAGGTGTATTTACAGCGATGCTGCAAACCTTCGGTCCGACATAATTGTACGCATCCTTAGCCTTCTCACAGTTACCGGCGCACTTTACAACAGCAACCTTTCTGACAGTCTCTCCTGCTTCTCCGCCGACGATAGCAGAGATCTTCTCTGCTACTGCCGCGCCGCCTACAGGGCATGCATTAACAGGCGCAGTTCCTTCGGCGATAGCCTTGGCCAGACCGTCACAGCCCGGAAAACCGCAGGCTCCGCAGTTATTCCCCGGAAGAGCCTCACGAACAGCTATTTCTTTTTCATCCTGTTCAACCTTAAATATCTCACCGGCCTTGCCAAGCAGTACGCCCACAAGGATTGCTATACCTGCTATAACGCCGGCAGCTATTAAAATATCAACGTAATTCATATTCATTCTCCCGCCAGATCAAAACACAGTATCCTGATCTGATCTATCATCCAAAATATACTGATTCAAAACCCGTATTGCCGAAACAATACTGCACATTGATATCATTAATCTGAAAAGTCTTTATAATAATCCTGAAAATCCATTAAAGGCAAGTGCCATAAGTCCGGCTGCAAGAAGTATCATAGGACCTCCCTTGATTGCCTCCGGCACATCATTATCCTCAGTCTTCTCTCTGATACTTGCAAGAACAACGATTGCGATTGCAAAACCTACGGCAGAAAACATTCCGTTAAGAATGCTCTTACCTACAGTCAGATCATCCTGTACATTGCTTATAGCTATACCAAGTACTGCGCAGTTTGTTGTGATCAGAGGAAGGTAGACACCGAGCGCCTTGTAAAGCGATCTGACCTTCTTCTTAAGGAACATTTCAACGAACTGAACAAGTCCGGCGATTATCAGAATGAAAGCTATCGTATTCAGATATTCCAGTCCGAGAGGAACCAGAACATAATAATAAACAATACTGGTTACGGTTGAAGCAAGGGTCATGACAAATATAACCGCCGCTCCCATTCCCGCAGCTGTTTTCGTATTTTTCGAAACGCCGAGGAAGGGACAGAGTCCCTGAAACTGGACAAGTACAACATTATTTACAAGTGCAGCTGAAACCGCAAATAAAAATATATTCATTTACTTCTCCACCTGCCCTTCCTGTGTTTTAACATTTTTCTTATTCTCAGCTAATTCTCCTGTTTTACCGGTCTTCTTATTTTCTGCAAGTTCTCCGGTGCTGCCGTTCTTCTTATTTCCCGCGAGTTCTCCTGTCTTACCGGATTTCTTACTCTCAGTAAGCTCTCCTGTTTTATCGGTTTTCTTACTCTCAGCCGCTTCTACCGCCTTCTTAGCCTCTTCTCTCTTCACAGCAGCTGCCTGCATTACTGCCTCAGCCTTTGCAGGATTCATATCTCTTCCCGCACATGAAAGATTCATACAGCCTTCGCAGCTGTCAATCTTCCTGAGATTTGGCTTGCAGCCCTTCTTCTTAGCCTTTCTTATAGCAATCGAATTGATAAATGCAACTATGAAGGCGAGTACGAAGAATGCTCCCGGACTCATGGTAAATACCCTTACAGGCTCCCAGAGATCCTTGGTTGCATTCATTCCGAAGAAGGTTCCTGCACCGATAAATTCTCTTATGATACCAATTATTGTAAGTCCGAGCGTGAAGCCGAGACCCATACCGATACCATCAAATACAGAAGGAATAACCTTATTTTTAGACGCATAGGCTTCTGCACGTCCGAGAATGATACAGTTTACAACTATAAGTGAGATAAATACTCCCAGACTGTCATAAAGCTCCGGTGTATAGGCCTGCATTATAAAGCTTACAACCGTTACGAAGGAAGCGATAATAGTTATGTATGCAGGTATTCTGACCTTATCCGGAATAACATTTCTGAACATTGAAATGATCAGATTACTCATGGTAAGAACTGCTGTTGTAGCAAGTCCCATACCAAGTCCGTTGATGGCAGAGGTTGTTACAGCGAGCGTCGGACACATTCCGAGCATCTGGACAAAGGTAGGATTTTCTTTGATTATACCATTGTACAATCTTTCAAAACATTTACTCAACTTCCTCACCTCCCAGATACATAGCGGCATATTTCATTGCCTTATTAACTGCATTTGTTACAGCCTTTGAGGTTATGGTAGCTCCCGAGATTGCATCAATCTCATTATCAGACGTTGCACCGGTCTTGGTCACTGCGAAGCTGTCAACCTTCTTGCCAACGTACTGAGCCGTAAAGTCAGGATCATCCTTTGCTTCCATACCGAGACCTGTAGTCTCTTTGATTGAAAGCATATTTACACCTGTGATGATGCAGTCGGAATCGATTCCGATAGCCATCTGCACATCTCCCGCATAGCCGTCATGTGCGGTTACGATCAGGATATGGCCGACAACCGTATCACCTGATCTTACATCTATTATCTCATCGATATCTGCCTTTGCAGAGTACAGGCTGTCCGCCGCACTGTTTGCTTCGTCGATATCGATATTTTCATTTTCAACATATGAATAGTCGCCAGGGAAGACCTCCGCAAAGGCTTCCTTTTTATTCTTCTCGGCAGTCTCTTCGATCGGCTTCTTGGTGATGTCATGAACTGCACCGAGGGCAAGTCCTGAGATGGTACCGATCAGGAAGATTGAAATAACGGTATATACGATACTGTTCTTTCTTCTCTCCTTCCTCTCTGCCTTACGTCCCTTATAGAACTCCTTCTTCCAGATAGCGATCTCATCATCAGAGAGTCCCTCTGGAATAATATCCTCCGGCTTTCCCTCTGGACGTCCGCCGATAAATCCGAGATTCTCGGAAAGTGGCTTCTTCTCATAGCCCTCACCGAAGGCCTTCGGTCTTGTAGCCATCTCAATGATAGGAACAAGAAGGTTTGATATGATTATTGCATAGGAAACTCCTTCAGAGCTTCCGCCGTAAATTCTCAGGATAAAGGTCAGTACACCGAGCACAACTCCAAATACAACCTTGCCCTTCTTGGTGATCGGTGAGGTTGCATAATCGGTAGCCATGAAAAATGCACCGAGCATAAGTCCGCCGCCGCAGAGATGCTCAGCAAGAAATTCTGCCGCATCATTTATTTCCATTCCTTCTCCTGCCAGCGCATAAACCATTATGCATGCAGAGAATGTGAACAGATAGAAAAATGGAATCCTGAGGCTGATAACCTTTCGCACAAGAAGATATACAGCACCAAGAAGAAGTGCTGCTGCTGATGTTTCTCCTATGGTTCCTGCTTCATTTCCGAGGAACATCGTGAGGAGGTCAACCTTGCCTCCGTTCTTTAAAACAGCAAGTGGTGTTGCGGTTGTGATACCATCATAAGAAAAGCTTGTCATTCTTCCGGCAAAGGACATAACAAGGAAGCATCTTGCTGCAAGCGCCGGGTTCATGAAGTTCTGACCGATTCCGCCGAACATCTGCTTAACTACCACTATGGCAAATGCACATCCGAGGATTGCCATCCAAAACGGAAGATCAGGTGGCAGATTGAGTGCAAGCAAAAGTCCGGTAACCGCCGCACTGAGGTCTCTTACCGTAAGCTTCTTCTTAAAGAAATACTCGGACAGCGCTTCAAAAAGAACGCACGAAACCACGCATATCATTATCATCAGATATGCGTTCAGTCCGAAGTTAAATATACCCATTATCGATGCAGGGATAAGCGAGATGATAACATCTCCCATGATCCTGGTTGTAGAGCTGTTCTCTCTTATATGAGGGGAAGCCGAAATATTTACAAAATCTTCTTTCATCTTTCCCCTCCTATTTCTTTTTCCTTGCAAGAACGATCTTTCTCGTTCCTGCTATGGTCTGTGTCAGATGACGCTTTGCCGGACAGACATAAGAACAGCAGCCGCACTCGCAGCATTCCATTCCGCCCTTTTCAACGAAAGCATCATATTTTCCATGTTCAGCAAGATCACAGAGCTCACTCGGCATAACTCTTCCGGGGCAGATATCTATACATCTGCCGCATTTAATGCATGCCGAAGGCTCTGAATCAGCAACGTCATCATGCGAAAGTGTAAGTATCGCAGATGTGCCCTTTGTAACAGGTATATCAAGTGAAAATATAGACTTGCCCATCATAGGACCACCTGCAATAACCTTTGCAGGATCGATCTTATACCCTCCGGCAGCATCAATAAGCTCCCTGAAGGAAGTACCGAGAGGCACGATGAAATTCTGGGGCTCCACAATACAGTCTCCGGTAACGGTTACAACCCTTGACATAAGAGGCTTGCCCTCTATTACTGCCTCATATATTGAGATGATCGTATCAACATTCTGAACGATAACTCCTGCATCTGCAGGCAGCATCTTGGAGTTGATATAACGACCTGTTGAAGCATAGATCAGCTGTCTCTCAGCACCCTGAGGATACTTTGTCTTAAGTACTCTTACGCTGAGACGCGGCTGTCCCTTAACCAGCTCCTTCATCTTCTTAATCGCAGCCGGTTTGTTATCCTCGATCGCGATTATTCCTCTCGCTCTGTCGAAGAGATTTACAACAATCTGAAGACCAATAAGAACCTTCTCAGGCTCCTCGATCATCCTTCGGTAATCTGAAGTGAGATACGGCTCACATTCAGCTCCGTTTACTATAATTGTATCAATATCGGATTCATTCTTTGGGGAAAGCTTTACATGTGTAGGAAAGCCGGCCCCGCCCATTCCGACGATGCCCGCTTCTTTGATGATGTCAATAACATCTTCTCTGTATAAAGTTTCAAGATTTTTTATATTTTCAGAGAAATCGATCTGCTCATACAGACCATCATTTTCAACAACGATCGAGTCTACACTGTTTCCTCCCGGTGTAAGCCTCTTCTCTATAGCCTTGACGGTACCCGAAACAGATGAATGTATATTTGCGGACACAAAACCTGCAGCCTCTGCTATCTTCTGTCCGACAATAACGCGGTCTCCTTTTTTCACAAGCGGAACAGCAGGTGCTCCTATGTGCTGGCTGAGCGGATAAACCAGCTCGCCCTTCGGGAGGTACGCGGTAATTTTCTTCTCTCGAGACATCTTTTTTCCGCCGAATGGATGAACCCCACCCTTAAACGTAAAAACTGCCACTATTATTACCTCTTTTCAGTATATTAAGTTTACAATAACCACAACATATTCTACTATATGAGCATTGATAATACAACTTCAATTATCTTTCTTTTTAGTTACTTTTTTATGAATTTTGCATAACAAATAAGTGCAATATAAATCACTGAACACAAGTCTCGCAGAGACGCCGATGGCGAAGCCGCCGTGTTCAGTGACTGCCGATAATAAAATACAGGATCAAACCTTCCTCAGCATTACTCCTGCCATGATACCCACAACAGCGCCGGAAACTGCTCCCACCACAAGAAGGATTCCCAGATAATACAGTATACTCGTATTTCCTACAATAAATGCAGCAACAAGAATCTGCCCCAGATTATGAGCCACACCACCCAGTATGCTCATACCCATGGTGCCGAAAAACGGCAGACGACTCACAAGCGCCATTACGGCTATGGATAAAGCAAGTCCCGCCAGGCTGTAGATTATCATTACCGGATTACCGAATAAAAGTGCCGACAGAACAATTCTTATCAGTCCTATCACAGCCGCATCGATGATACCCAGCCTTACGATTGCAAAGACCGTAACTATATTTGCCAGACCTATCTTGATGCCGGGTACCGCTGCAAAAACAGGTATGAAGCTTTCCAGATATGACAGAACCATCGCAAGTGCTGTAAGCATGCCACGATAAGCTATCTTCTTATTTTTCGTCATAACAACATGCGTGGTCTTATTCATGGTTTTATCCATGTTTCGATCCATACTTCGGTTTATATTTTTATCATTATACGATTCAGTTTTTCTCTTATTTTTTTCTTCCATACTATGATTTTTTCGTTGCAACAATCTATTGTTTTATCACTACATCAAACTGATTTATTCCGCTACGTTATCTATTATTTCTCATCCGCATCTATCAGGTTTTATACCGCTGCATCAATCTGACATTTCATATAGCAGCAGTATAAATATAATATACCTCTTCGAACACAAGTTATCGTATTCCAAGAGGTATATGTGATCACTCAAATATAATCAATCAGTATCATATATTATTATTGTCAGGCATTATAAATATCTATAATTCATCGTCTATAACCATTCAGTATTTATCAGGCAAATACCTTCATTCAACAATCTCAATGACAACCTTGTGAGGAAGGCAGATCACGGTCTCACCCTCTTTACTGACTTTTCCCTGCTTCACGCACAGCTTGTCAGGGCAGTCAGCCTCACTGATATATGCCTTACCATCCTTTATCACAAGCAGATTGAAGCCCCCGTCACAACCCTCGATGTGGTATTCACCATCATCATCCAGGCTGTAGGTTTTAACAGTCTCACCATCGACACTGACTCTGACGCTTCCGCCCTTTTTCATAAATACTTTAACGGAAATAAACCCGATCACTCCCGCCACGATCAGCAGCACAAGCATTATTATATCGGTTTTGGTGATTATTTTCTTTCTGAGGCCATCTCTCTCATCTGTCACCGTATTTTTATTATCACTCATTTTTCTTAAAGCTATCCTTCAATCCGTCCGTAACACTGATATTTCCGTATTCATCGATAAATACAGCCTCTGCATTGTATTTTTCCAGAAGTTTTCTCGCTCTCTCCTCGCCTAGAACAAAGCAGGCTGTTGAAAGACCATCGGATATCAGTCCCGAATATTCCGGATCAATCGAATTATCATCACAGACAACAGTAACAGAAGCAAGACCGCTGTCAGCCGGTTTCATAGTTATCGGATCGATAATATGATGATATCTCACGCCATCCTTTTCGATATATTTCTCATAATTACCGGAGGTTGATATACAAACCTTGCCGCATTTTGATGAAAACTCAAGATACCCAACCGTATCCGCTATTGAGCCTTCAGGATCACGTATCCCTATCTTATATTTTCTCTTCATGTTACCGGTTCCGTATACCAGAACGCTGCCACCTGCAGAAAATACAACGCTGCGCTCCTTGACGCCCTTGGTTTCACTGAATTCCTTTAATACTTTATTTGCAACATAATCAAGAACATAACCCTTGCCTACTGAACCCAGATCTATAACCGTTCCGTCAAGCTCGATACCATCATCTCTGACTGCAACCTTGTCAGTTCCGGTTATCTTCTTGGCGTAAAGAAGTACATCCTCTTCAGGAGGAATATAATCTTCCCACGGCTGGTCGTAGGTTTCTATAGCCCACGCATCAAGTACAGGCCTGATGGTTATATCAAGAGCACCTTCGCTGTCACGACATATTTCGAGACTCTTTTTTATAACCTCATAAAGCATCTCCTCACTTTTACCATTCAGAGTAAGCACTCCGCCGGAGTTAAGTGAGTACAGCGCCGATCCTTCATATCTCCATGAAATAACCTCATTGTCAAGATATTTGACCGCATCAAATATCGCACCGGCTTCCTCTTCCGCCAGGCTGACCGTTGTTTTGGAATTCATCTTACCATGAACAGTTACGGACAGAGATGTTCCCATTCCAAAATTATATGCAGTATATTCATCTCTGTCGGCATTCACCGCACCCTTAGGAGTATTATATCCGGTTCTGTTCTTCTCAGAACTTTTCTTCAGTACAGATGCAGTGATCAGGAAGAATGCGCCAATCAGCATGAAAGTTATGCCGATCAGAATACCCTTATGCTCCTTGTTCTTTCGCTTCTCGGTATTTTTACGGTTCTTCATCTTCTGATCATATTTTGACTGAGTACTTCTCTTCTGATCAAATTTCTTTCCATTTTTCTGCTGAGTATTTGATTTTTGTTTTTTGTTTTTCGATTGATTGTTAGCCATTGTTGTTCTCTGAACCCTCTTGTTTTAACACAAATTATTATAAATAAATACATTTTTAATGACAGCTCAGCAGATGTATTCTGACGTGATCACAGACTGTCGTAGCTGCTGTTTTTACAATTCATTTTTGTATCATACTGTGATATAATCAACATATGATTTTGTCACACATCTCATTATATTAAAGCACAAAATCACATTTTAGTCACTTGTTATTTTTTACCCCATTTTTATGGCAATAACAAATGATTTATTCATCAATAACCATCTGATATCAAAACCGGTGAAATCACTGCAGCCGGAATAAGAGGAGGAAGAATAATGTATAATACGATCAAGATCAACGATTACGTAACATATGTTGGCGCAAGCGACAGACGCATCGCCCTATTTGAGAATGCATACCCTGTAGGAAACGGTATGTCATATAACTCATATCTTATATCTGACGAGAAGACAGTTCTTCTCGACACCTGCGACAGCACAGTTGAGAAGCAGTTCCTCGAGAACCTGTCGCACGCTCTCGGTGATAAAGCTCTCGACTATATCATAGTCAATCACATGGAGCCGGATCACTCTGCTTCACTTGCAGAAGTTCTTCAGAAATATCCCGCTGCTACAGTTATCGGAACCATGCAGGTTCCTAAAATGGTCCAGCAGTTCACCGGGCTCGACATCGCCGGCCGTTTCAACGCTGTCAAAGAAGGCGACACCTTAAATACAGGCTCTCACGCCTTCCGTTTTATCGCCGCTCCTATGGTTCACTGGCCGGAGGTCATGATGACCTATGATGAAACTGACAGAATACTCTACTCTGCCGACGCCTTCGGAAGATTCGGCGCTTTGTCCGGTAATATTTTTGATGACGAAGCTTCTCTATGGAACGGTCATCTCTCATCTGCCAGACGTTACTATGCTAATATCGTAGGAAAATACGGCATGCAGGTTCAGGCACTTCTGAAGAAGGCTGTAACACTTGATATAGCTATGATATGTCCTCTTCATGGTCCTGTGCTCAGAACCGAGCTCGGCTTCTATCTCGAGAAATATGATAAGTGGAGTTCATATACTCCTGAAGATGATTCGGTAATGATAGCTTACGGCTCTGTATATGGCGGTACTGAAAATGCAGCAGATATCCTCGCCGCAAAGCTTGCCGAAAAGGGTGTTAAAAATATACGTATCTATGATGTTTCCAAGACTCATTATTCCAAGATTGTTGCAGAAGCCTTCCGTGCAAAAGCGCTTGTCTTTGCAGCTCCGACAATTGACGGTGGTCTCTTCACTGAGATGGAACTTGTATTAAACGAGATAAAGAGTAAAAATCTTGCCAACAGAACAGTCGGCTTCATCGAGAACGGAACCTGGGGTCCTATGGCTGCAAAATCCATGGCAGCTTATTTCGAAGGTCTGAAGAACATGAATATTCTCGAAACAAAATGCACGATCCGCTCAACCGTTACCGAAGCAAATCTTGCCGAGCTTGAAGCGATGGCTTCAGCTATAACAGAGTCGCTGTGATCAGTGTTATAGTCACATTAACTGATATTCGCTAAATATCTGTTTTTCGTATATCCACGAACTCTGTCACTCAACTAATATCTATACAAAAAGAAGCAGCTGCTCCAAACAAGGGAATAGCTGCTTCTCTTTGATTTACTATATATTATTAATTATATTACCACGTCTTGCCGTCATAGTTAGAACCACCACCGCCGCTCTGATTCTGCTCGTACTGCTCTCTCTGATCCTCTCCATCCTGATGCTCCTGCTGATTTTCAGTCATCTGATCTTCAAGTTCCTCACGGAGTTCATCCTCACGGTCAGAGTTACTGTTATTATTGTTCTGGTCATTCTGATCCTGATTCTGCTGCTGATCATCCTGATCATTATTATCCTGATTCTGATCCTGATTCTGCTGCAGCTGATCGATCATATCATCAATGTCCTTTTTCAGCTGTTCAGCCTCTTCATTATGACCATTTGGATCATCCGGATTGGCACAGCCCTCTTCAGTCAGAACATTTCTTGCCGCCTTGAGCTGTCTTATTATACGCTGTACATCCTTATCAGTCTCCATATTGGTCCAGTCAATCTTCTGTATCATCGCAAGTGCAAGGTTGACTCTGATATCACATTCTCTCTCGCCCTTATGCGGCGGATTCTCTGTCAGCGCCTTCTTGTAATATGAAATAGCCTTATCATATTCCTCCTGCTTGTAATATGCATTTCCGAGGTTGTAGTAAGGCACATAGCCTTCAGGGAAATTGAACTCGGTCAGCCCCTTCTCAGCACCGGTCTTGTAAACTTCCTTCTCGTAATTACTGATAAATATTTCATTTATGATATATTTTGCCCCAAGGAAAAATGCAGCAAAAAGTACGAGAAAGCATACGATATCTATTATCAGCATAAACCTTCTCGGATGCTCTATATTCATTTTCTGAGACAATTTCTTCATCATAGTGATTACCCTTTTTTACTCTTATACTTTATATACGTCCTCTTCTGACGATCAGTACCATCTCTATAAGAAGCAGCGCTGCAAGGAATGGCACATAGTAGAAATATGTATCCTCATAGCTCACATTATCGCTGTTTGCCAGCTGCATGACGCTTCCGCTCTTGATTGCATCCACCAGATACTCGATCTTGCTTCGGTCATCCATATGAATATAATCGATATGCATCTCCTGAGCCATCTTGCAGAGTGTTTCCTCATCTATCTTGGAATAAGCATCTCTGCCGGTATCCGGATCAAGTATATAGCTGTATGAATTGCTGTCATACATCTTACCTCCGCGGTCTGTTCCATATCCTAGAACCGCGCCGCCATCGATATAATCAGCCAGATCAGCAAATGACTTCACTGCTTCATCAGAGGTGACCTCACCATCACTGATAAAAAATACAACCGTCAGCCTGCCTTCCTTCTTATTGGAGGACTTTAGCATATCTGCCATGTCATCATAGGCGGCATTCAAAGATGTTCCCTTTGCGTAATATTTATCAGGAGTTTTAATTGTCGAAAATGCATCCGAAACATTTTTTGTATCCTGAGTAAACGGCGCAAGTATCTGTGATCTGTTATCAAATTTGATCAGCGAAAAGTTACTGCCTGCGAGACTGTCCATGATGTACTGGCAGTCATTCTGAACGGCAGTCATACGTTTCTTGCTCCCGTCATAATCCTCTGCCCACATACTTATTGTCGTATCAACCACGAAGAGAACATCGATATTTTTAAGTTCAACATCGACATTATATTTCTTGGTCATGATACGCAGATTGATCATGAAAACAAGTGCAAGTATCAGCGCGATCCTGAGAATACGCAGGATCTTGCCAAAAGCACCGCTCTTATTTCTTATGACCACTGCCGTAAAAAGCACAAAGCAGATGCCAAGTATAGGTATTAATATCACGATAGGAATTATCGGATCCGTCATATCAGTATCAAAGCTCCTGTAATAATGATCAAAACGATCGAAATAATAAGTATCCAGATCGGTACGGCCGGTTTGTCGACAACCTTATTGATGGTGATCTCGTTAACCTCCATAACCTTCTGTGACTGAATATCCTTAACTATATCCTTTACCGTAAAGGAATCACTCTGCTTGTAGAAGACACCGCCGGTCTTCTCAACGGCATCCCTCAGATCATTTGCAAGCTTGCCATAATCCTTGGTGTAATCGTTGAGTTTCTTAAATACATCTTCGTTCGGGAAGATGCCAAATATAGTTACATCATGGTCGCTGCACATATCACTTGCTTCATCCAGCTCAACCAGCGGCTTTCCGAAAGCTTCCTGTGCATTATCAGTTGACATTATGATGATCCTGCTTCGGTTCTCATCATCCAGATGCGGAAAACTGAAGAGGCAGGAAGCAAGTCCTTCACCTATCAGCGAACTTCCCTTCTGGTAATTATTTACCAGTGTACCCGCATCATAAAAGCTAAGCTGCTCGGACAGATCATAATACCTCTGATCGATGTCATAGTATGTTGCATTCCAGTAATTCTCAACATATTCTCTCTGAAGCTCAAAATACTCCTTAAGGTCATCCAGCTTCTTCAGGATGAAATCATAATCATCCGTCATCGGCACATAGAGAACCGTCGAGGTATTGTAAATGGTTATTCCAAACCTGTCACCATCGAGACTTTTTACAACATCCCGCAGATTATCAACGAGCTCGGAATTCAGGTAGCAGATGGAGTATGAAACATCAAGACAGAGGTAGATATCCCTCTTCTTGGTACCATTTGAAACAGTTTCTGTCTTAACTGGACGAGCGATCAGATAAAGTGATGCTATCACTGCCACGATTATACAGAACTCCATGACTGTCCTGAGGAGCAGCTGTATAGATCTGTATTTCTTATATTCAGGGAGTTTCCTTGCATGTTCTGCATTTGCCACCCTTATTCCACCCTTAAACTTACCCTTTTTCTTGATGAGGTGGAACAGGAGCCACAGAGCTATGACTACAGGAATCCCGATTTTTACTACTATCGGATATTTTAATGCCATAACTGAAGAACCTTTCTGGTCTTATTTATTGACTGATATATATCTGAAAATGTTTCTCTAGCAAACTCCGGCTCATAATACTCCGTAACAAGCTGAGTAAGAACCGGCATGCCAACCTTCCTGATCTCGCTAAGGCTGTATTTATCCACAGGAATCTTGGTCGCCTCAAATACAAAATCACGTATGCATCCGCTGATCCTCTGATAGCCTTCACGCACATTGATACGTCCGCTTTGAACGTCATGCTCGATCACGTAAAGCTTGTTAAAATACTTGTTTTTGATCTCAAGCAGAGTCTTCGGCTTCGGCTGAACCACCTTCAGCTTCTTCGGTTTCTTAAGCCGCCCTTTGAAGAGTATCCGGAAGAAAACTTGCGCAAGAATAACAAGGACCAGAAGCGCTATCGCTATGATCAGCCATATACTCATATATGAAATTGGTTCCTGTAATTCAACCGATGTTTTCATGCCTGTGCCTTTCAAATAGTTCAATAACCTTTTCTATGATTTCGGACTCCTTCGCTAAAGATACGGTTGAAACACCATATCTCTTAAACAGCTCATTTGTCTTAAGGAATCTCTTCTCTCTGTCTCTCTTCTCCGCCTGCAGAAGCTTATCTCTGTGAGCGGTATAATCATCCTCATAACGGTTCTTCTCGATGTCAAATACATCATAACCGTACATGAAGGCATCCTCTATATTTATGACAAGAAGATCATTATTTACACTGATCTTCTTCATAACCTTATCATTCAGGCTCTCCATACCAACCAGATCCGTGATAAGTATGATGACCATCTTACGTCTCATATTTTCGGAGATGTAATCAAGCATGCCTGCAGGTCCGGCCTTGCCGCCCTTACTCATATTCTGTCTGCACTGAGACATAAGAGTTTCAAAATGAGCCGCGCCGTTTCTGAAATAACTGAAGAAGGTACCGCTGTCGGTATCCTGCATCAGTGCAAAATCATCTCCGTGCTTATCCACCAGATAGGCGATCGTTCCGAAGATATCCACGGCAAGCTCCGATTTATCCTCGAAAGCAGAAGTATCAGCGACCATCTTGGCACCTGTATCAACTACAAAGAGTACGTTATGCTTCTTCTCGGCAATAAAACGTCTGACAAGTGTCTTGCCTGTTTTTGAAGATGATTTCCAGTCGATATCCTTTATATTATCGCCATAGGAATACTCTCTTAAGTCATCAAAATCAAGACTTCGCCCTCTGAAAACAGAGGTGAAATCACCATCGAGGATATTTGAAGTTTTCCTGTTTGTATAAAGAGTGATCTCCGCTCTTATTTTGGCGAGGTTATCGAAATCCATATTTACTCCTGTGTTTATATCTAAGTATACGAATCAAAATATTTGATTTATGGTGTCTTTACTGAATTAACTATCTGATCGATGATAGTCTCAACCGAAACATTATCAGCTACTGCTGAATAATTCATCTCAATCCTGTGACGGAGCACCTGATAACGAAGGAGCTTAACATCGTCTGGAGTAACGTAATTCCTGCCGTAAATAAGCGCAACAGCCTTTGCGATCTTCATGAATGCGATAGATGCTCTCGGGCTGGCACCGAGTCTTACGTACCTGCTGTATTCCTTCGGAAGAAGCTTCTCGGTCTGTCTTGTTGCACAGACGATCAGCGAGATATATTTCTTGATTATCGGATCAACATATACTCTCTCAGCGATATCCTGAATCCTGTCAACGTCCTCGATACTGAGCACTGAAGGCGACTTGGTGATAACGCCCGACTCGATCCTGTTAAGGATCTCAGCCTCTTCATCAGGTGTAGGATATGTAATCTTCTCCTTGATGATGAAACGGTCTGTCTGTGCCTCTGAAAGAAGGTAAGTACCCTCCTGCTCTATAGGGTTCTGGGTAGCAAATACGATAAATACATCATCCGGCAGCTTATAGGTCACACCGCCGATGGTAACCTGCTTCTCCTGCATGGCCTCGAGCATGGCACTCTGAGTCTTCGCACTTGAACGGTTGATCTCATCAAGAAGGACAAAGTTTGCAAATACAGGTCCGAGAACCGTCTCAAACTTTGCTGTTGACTGATTATATATCTGTGTACCGATGATATCACTCGGAAGAAGATCCGGTGTACACTGTATTCTCGAGAATTTGCCGTCAACCGCATCCGACAGAGTCTTGGCAGCAGTTGTCTTCGCAAGTCCCGGAACTGACTCTATAAGTACATGACCATCAGCGATAACTGATGCGATCATGGAGAATTTGAGATTCTGCTGACCTACAACCTTCTCATCAAAATATGCAGACAGCTTTCTGATGGAATCCTGCGCATACTCGAATTCTTCCGCAGAAATCCCGGTCTGAGATACATTTCCTTTAAGATTTAATTCACTCATCGTACTACCCCTTCTATTATTTTTAATGAAAGATTTTTCACCTAGTTTATAATTATATATTCCGTAACCAAAAACGCAAGGAATATAAGACTAAATACAGAAAAACTTAATATATATTTACCTTTTTTGCTTCCCGTAAGCCTTCCGTAAAGCTTAAAGGATATAAGACTCGCCATTGAAGCGATAAGTGTTCCGAGTCCTCCGAAGTCAGTCCCGATGCAGACCGCTTTGTAATCTGTAGTCATTCCGGATATGAGGATGGATGATGGAACATTGCTTATGAACTGGCTCGTTATCAGCGATACGGAAAACTCATTTCCGACAACTATTCTTGAAAGGAAGTCGTTAACAAGGTCCACTCTCTTCATATTTCCGATAAATATAAACAGAAAGAAGAAAGTCAGAAGGAGGAAATAATCAACCTCCAGCAGGTTCTTCCAGTCAACTGTTATTACTGTCAGAAGAACGATTCCAAGAACAATATAGTATGGAAGCACCTTCAGGATGATAGTCAGGCTGAAGAAAAACAGTATTATGTAAACTGTAGTCCTGAGCGGAGTCATATTTCCATATTTAACGATCTCCACATCTGTTACTTCTATCTTTCTGCTTCCGGTCACTATACAGGTTATGACCACAAGAAGTACAAAAGCCATGAGCGAATACGGAAGCATCATTTCTATAAACTCAAGCGGCTTCATACCCGAAAGGTCGTAAAGATAGAGATTGTGTGGATTGCCGATAGGCGTCAGCATACTACCCAGATTCGCCGCTATCGTCTGCAAAACGATGATCGGTATCAGATATTTTCTCTGATCCGCCATCATAAGCACTTCTATCGTGAACGGCACGAAGGTTATCAGCGCAACATCATTGGTTATGAACATCGCAAAAAAGAAGCAAAGAAGAACGAGAACAAGACCCAGTGTTCTGAGCCTTGATACTTTCCCGAGAAGCTTCTTCGCAACCTTCCTGAAGAAGCCCTGTCCTCTGAGTCCTGACATGATTATCATCAGAGTCAGCAGAGTTCCCAGAGTTTTGAAATTAATATAATCAATATAATGTTTGTCAAATGGAATTAAGAAGATTGAAAAAACAGCAAGCAGAAATGACACCATTGTGACCGGCTCATTTCTGAAGAGATTTTTGATTATTCTCATCATGATCTGTTCAATAACCTCTTACCTACAGATTTCTGGAGATGTCTGCACAGGCCTCCATAGCCTCGATCAGACTGCTCCTGAAGCCCATATCCTCAAGAACTCTTACTGCTTCTATCGTAGTTCCTGCAGGTGAGCAAACCATATCCTTCAGTTCTCCCGGATGCTGACCGGTTTCAAGTACCATCTTGGCACTTCCGTAAACAGCCTGAGCTGCAAACTTATAGGCCTGAGCACGCGGCATACCGAGCCTTACAGCTCCGTCAGCCATAGCTTCTATCATCATAAATACATATGCCGGCGAACTTCCTGAAACAGATACAACCGCATCCATAAGCTTCTCAGGAACAACCTCAGCCTTACCGAAGGATGAAAGGATCTCGAGAGCCTTAGCCAGCTCATCTTCCGATACGAGTGAGCTTGGGCTTACACCTGTCATGCCCTCACCAACGAGTGCAGGTGTATTTGGCATAGTCCTTACTATCTTCAGCTGCTTTCCGAAAGCATCCTCATACCACTTAAGGCTCTTGCCTGCAACGATGGTGATCACAAGCTTATCATCACCCAGAACATCCTTTATCTCCTCTGCTACTGCAGGGATAACCTGAGGCTTAACCGCAAAAAATACGATCTCTGCTTCCTTAACAAGTTCTTTATTGTCAGCTGTTGTTTTGATACCGAAGCTGTCCTCAGCTTTCTTTCTCTCTGCTTCAACCGGTGTTGAGCACATGATCTCCTCCGGCTTATAGATTCCCTTCTTGATTATTCCGCCGATGATGGCGCTCGCCATATTTCCGGCGCCTACAAATCCTAATTTCATATATTCTCCCTCTTTCCATATATTGCGTGGTTTTTTCAGGCTCACGTTCTATATTTACGCCATTTTTACGCCATTTCATATAAAAATAAATGAGTGGTACAATCCATTTATATTACCATATTATCCGTTATAATTCAACGGATTACATATGAATACGCAGTATAATCTTTTCTACATCTTTGGTAAGTGCCTGGTTTATCCCACTCTATAAAATTAATATAAAAAACCGCCTATTTCTGCTTCTCCTTCGGAAAGACAAATGATTCCACCGGATTGCCGCAGAATATGATATTCGGCTTGGCGCCCATTTCTGTATCCATAATGAAATCCTCATCTCTTCCGAAAACCATACATCCATATTCATTATTTACAATCACAGACATATCACATTTCATAAGCTCAACATGCTGATTTCCATCGACATTTCCAAACGGCAGAGCCCTCTCTCCGCTTATCGAAAGTCCAAGTCTGCAGCCATCAAGAGTAACCTCGCTTCTGCCCTCCAAAGAACCCATGAACAGAGCCCTGTCAGATCTTACGCTCGACTCAAAGTATACTCGCTTCGCACTGATGCGCACAATATCACCTGAAAATGAACCAACGCATACGGCATCAGTACCACCTCCGGTAATGCTTATCGTACTGTGCTCGGCGTAGAACTCAACGCTGCCATTTATACAGCCGATGCCCACACTAGCGCTCGAACTGTGTCTTATCTCAAGGAGGCAGGTTCTTATATCAAACTTGCCATCAGCATCAAAGAATCCGATTCCGAGACTCTTGCTGCCATTGCATTCAAGTATGTATTTACCACGTTTGACAGTGATATTTCCGCCCTTGCCCGAACCGATACATACTCCCTGTCTGCCCTTGGAAATGATATGAATCTCACCGTCCTGATTGAAGATCAGATCACCACATTTATCATCAAATCCGGCTCCAATCCCAAATCCGGAGCTTTCAAGTTCAATCTTCAGATTGCCCTCTCCCTCAAATACTACCCTGGAGCTCTCCGGAACATATATTCCTCCAAGCCTCAGTCTGTTATCATTTTTCAGGACTATGGTAAGGTTAACATTTTCACCAACTTCTATGCACTGATGCTTACCTGCAGCCGCAAAGCTTACATTATCAAAGTCAAGCCTTCCGATATAACCATCTTCTATACTGACAAACAGATTGGTATCCACTCCCGGCGCGCCAATAAGCGAAATATCCTTATATATGACATTCTCAGCGCCGATAACAATATCAGTAAAACCGCCGCTGGTAAGTCCTGCGATCATTACACGGTTGGTCTGTCCGGAACGATAGCTGTGACGTATCGCTCCCTCATCCCTCTCTCGGACATACTCCCTGATCTCAGACTTAATATCCTTCGCAAGATCCGGAATAAGCTGAGCCGAAGGCCTGCCTGTATAGAAGCCCTGTATCAGATCTGCCCCAAGGAAAATGACCATCTGAAGCTCCGCAGAAGTCTCAACTCCTTCCGCAAGTGCCAGCATACCATGATGGTGGCAGAAATCGATAATATCCTTAACAAAATGTTTCTTATCCGGTTTATCCTGTATTCCGCTGAGAAGCGACCGGTCGATCTTGACTATCTTCGGCATATACCTCAGAAGGTTACTTATATTTGAATATCCCGTTCCGTAATCATCGAGCGCAGTCCATACACCCAGAGAACTGAGTCTGTTGTTGAGCCTGTCCAGCTCCTCATCAGCAAGCTCTGCTTCCTCGGTAAACTCCACCACCACATTATCAGGGTGCTTCATAAAATATTCATCGATAAGCTTATCCGTCTCAGAATCTACCCTTATGCCCGGAATACTGTTGATAAATATCTTTCTATCTTGCAGCAGATCTATATTTTTATCCACGAAATCAAGGACATTTAAAAATGTAGCCTTCTCCACATCCGAGAGTCTTCCCTTGATTCCGGCATATTTGATAATCTTAAATGGTGAGATCCTTGTTTCCGTTCCGGATCTCATAAGCGCCTCATACGAATAAATACTTGCTGTATTTACATCAACTATAGGCTGGAAATTATAAATGAACAGATTCTCGTCAAGTATTCTCATGACGAGATCAAGCTCCTGACGCTCCTCCGGAAGAAGAAGTATATCTTCGGACCGGTTGTTGTCATGAAGCTTCATTGTCTGCTGTGTATTTTCTAAAAGTCTGATAAGCTGGGAACGTCTGAGCCATTCAAAGCCAACAGATGTCAGCATCATCCATTCCCTGTAGATTCTGTCATATGATCTGGTTTTATCACCATAGCTGATCACGCCATAGCCAAAGCATTTA
>OCTW011611963.1_pt1 | contig 52543 bp, 46 predicted proteins | sample 1539671 | NCBI WGS metagenome assembly OCTW01 (sample SAMN02144230, study PRJEB22623) | gut metagenome | biome: sheep rumen | host: Ovis aries | place: New Zealand | reverse complement strand
AAACACTGACTTTTTTAGCTAATCCATTGCTATTTTCATCATTCACAGAAGTCTCTAAATCACTAACCTTTTTAGCTAATCCATTAGTTCTATCATTTATGGAAGTTTCCAAAACACTGACTTTTTTAGCTAATCCATTGCTATTTTCATCATTCACGGAAGTCTCCAGAGTGCTGACTCTTTTAGCTAATCCGTTAGTCTCATTGTTAATAGAACCGTCAAGAGTGTTGACTTTAGATTGCAAGTTGCTGACAGAAGTGCTGATTCCGTTAAGACCGGCAGCTGTCAATGCCGCTGCAATCTTTTGGTTGATAAGAGCAGTTAGGTTTTCTTCGTTCAGGCTCTCCACTTTGCTTAGCAACTCTCTGTACTTGCCATCAGCTTCTGTACTGTCTGCAAGGTGTTTAGCCTTTGCCTTGTCAAGTTCTTTTACTAAAGAATCATTTTTTGCCTCGACTTTTTGTGCCCAAGATACCAACTGAGTCACCATGCTGTTTAGATTGGAAAGTCCAGTTGTGTTTAATGCCAATGATGAAGAATGGCTGTTTAATGTGTTTTGTATTCCGTCTATTTCATTTTCAATATTGAAAACCTCTTCGTCAATTGACTTTGTTATATTAATATTAAGAGTGTCCAACTTGCCGCTGATCACTTTGGATAGACTGTCGATCTTGCTCTTCATCTCTTTTGATGATGCTGTAGCATTGGCAGACACTTTGTCAGAGAGATTGTTGATCGCTGTAGTATGGCTCTTGCTGATGCTGTCTACCTTTGTGTTTAATGCAGCAGTCTTGCTGTTCATGTTAGCCTCCAAAACGGAATCTTTTGCTGTCAACCCTTTTATTTTGCTTTCGTTAGTTGAGATCCTGTTGTTTAAGACAAGGTCGTCAGCTTTAGCCTTTCTTTCTGAAGACAGTATTTTGTCGTCCACTTTGCCTAACTCAGTTTGGATGGTCTCGATCTTTTTATTGACCTCCTTCTTGTTGTTGCTAACAGTCGTGGAAAGAGTGTTGACTGTATTTGCCAATTCGCTTGCTCTTAAGTCTGTGCTGTTGAGAGATTGAGAAAGAGAACCTACTGACTTGTCAAGAGCTCGTAGAGCATCGTTAGTGGCGTAGTACGACATTCCTGATTTTGTCATGAAATATTGCAATGTGTCTTTCTTCGCATATAGCTTGTTGACCTCTTTCAAGTTTTTGAAGTTTGACTCAGATAGTGTCTTGTTGGTCTGCACTGTCTGGCTCAACTCCGATATTGCTTCAGAAGTGTTTTTAGATAATGTGTTGATACTAGCTTTTGTCGCGTATGAAGACAGAGTGTCTTTCTTGGCAAAAGAAGAGATTTCTGATTTTGTCGCATATTTTGCAGCGTCTGCCTGCAATTCTGTAATCCAGTAGTTATTGGCGTTGACCACTGATTTCAAACTGTCGATTCTGTAGTTGCTTGAACGCAGACCTCTGTTGTGCAAATCCAAAACGTCATCTTTTGTGGCGTAATCAGTAAGGATTTTTCTTGTGCTGTCGGCTGAGTATGAAGCAACGTCTTCAATTTTCGCATATTCCGACATGTCAGGTTTGCCCAACAAGTCATCCCAATATCCTGAAAAACTATCCGCTGACTTGAGTGAATATAATGCGTAAGGCACACTGCTTATTGAAGTGATTGCTTCTGCGGCGTCAGTTAAGTTGGAGTTTGTTGAAGTCGCTGTTTTGATGACATATTTGCCTGCCGACCAATCGATGCCATTGAATGATCCTGTTGCCGCACTTCCTTCACCGATTTTGATGGCGAACGAACCATTGGCGTTGGTGGTCGCGTTGTGCATTTCAGAATACACTAGTTCCTGCATCCCGGTATTGTCTCTCAAAATCTCAACCTTGACATAAATTGTCTGGTTGGCTATCGGCGAGCCAGAAGTGGAACGCACGACACTTTGATAGTTGAAACTCTGTGGAGTGGCTGCATCTGCATTGATTGCCATAAGAGGCAGCGTCGCTAATAATATTTTATTAAGTATATTTTTGTTCATGACGATGATTTTTTTACTTGACAATGACTTTTGTTGTATATTTCTTATGTTTTCCCTGAGTGAATGCCACCACGTATGCGCCTACATGACTAAGATTAAGAGTGATTGTTTGTTGCACATCAGAGATAGGTGCAAGCACTATACTTCCTTTGTAGTCGAATACGAAAACTTCACCTTTTTTAAGTTCATCAGCATTGAATCCGTCCAAAGTAAGTTCGAAATCCTCTCCGTGTCTCACGATCACGCTTTCGGTAGAGAATCCTTTCTTGTCGGATGCCGCAAAGTAGAGCGACTGAGGACAGATTGTTTTCAATCCTTCATCTGTGCCGACGATGACGCTGTATGCTCCGTTCAGACCTTTTTCTTCATGATAGAATTTGTTGGTCTCGCCTGGAATATTTTCACCGTCTTTCTGCCACTGGTATGTGTAGACAGGCTCTCCTATATCGTCGACGGTGATCATGTTGCCGACTTTTGGATGGATGAATTCCTTGTTGTAGCCGACGTTCACGCTGAATTCCTTCATCTCCTTCTTGTATCCGTCAAAATAGTTCACTGTCATTTTTGCCGACACTGCATGTCCGCCTCTGCTATAGTTGGCAGGCAAAACGAAAGATGCGATTGCAATTCCGTCTTCATGCTTGAACTTTTTTTCTGTTATGATAGGGAAAGAGTCGACGTTGCTCTTCAAAGAGAACGACTCGATATCGTTCGGAGCCCAGTTGGACGACAACTTGATGTTGATAGTGTCTCCCGGGCAATAATTCTCGGCAAGCTGCAGGTCGTATGTCCTCTCGTCGACGATGGCGTTGAGAATAAGATCAGTCGACGGCATTCTTTCTGGGAGAATTTTGTCCCAATTTATGAAAGCCGAGTCATGACCGACGTAAGGGTCGTTGATTGGAACAATCAGATCCCCTGTGTAGAAAGTGTCGGCTGCGTACTCCTTGTCTGCGACGTAGTAGTGGATTATATGACGAGTCGTGGACAACCCGATTTCATAGCCGTTAGACACGACATATTTAGCGTTTGCGTTGTTGTCGGAATAGCCAACCACGACCTCACCTACTGTGTAAGTGACCTCAAGTGTGTTGCTTCCACCTTTCGCTGATCCAGCTGACAAAGTGGCCTCTTGACTTGAGACGTTGATGACGAAACAACTCGGCAAAAGTAAGGTTATCAATATTTTACTTAAATCCTTTTTCATCATTAATATATTTGGACTTGCAAATTAGATAAAATGCAAAAAACATACAAGCTATTTTATTTTTATTCTTTGGATTGTTGAAAAAGAGTCTAATGTGTTGAAAACTGTAATGAGTATATTCGCACTAAATAGATGTATGCAAAGTGAGAATCAATGTTTCGACGAACATATTTTTCGTCTGTTCTCGTTATCTGTTTTCGTCTTATGTAATATACGTAAAAATAGACATGTAAAAAATAGAGACGCAAATCATTGCGTCTCTCATATTTTTATTATATGATTGGTATATTATATTCTTTGCATTGCGCGTACATCTCTTCTGGCCAGATGCTGCACTGGATTTCTCCGATGTGAGCCTTGTGAAGGAAGAACATACACAAACGACTCTGTCCGATACCGCCTCCGATTGATAGAGGAAGGGATCCCTCAAGCAGTCTCTTGTGGAAATACAACTCTTTGCGGCTCTCTTTGTCTTCCAATTTCAACTGGCGTTCCAAAGCCTCTTTGTCGACGCGGATACCCATAGACGACAATTCAAGACTCTGTCCAAGGATTGGGTTCCAAACCAAGATGTCGCCGTTCAAGCCTGGCAGACCGTTTTCTCCGATTGACGACCAGTCATCATAGTCGGGAGAACGACCGTCGTGCTTCTTTCCGTCGCTCAACTTACAACCGATACCCATCAAGAATACAGCGCCGTATTTCTTGGTGATCTCATTCTCACGCTCTTTTGGAGTGAGATTTGGATACATTTGAAGCAATTCCTCAGCGTGGATGAAGAAAATGTTTTCTGGAAGCTGAGGTTTGATCTGAGGATAGCGCTCATAAACGACATATTCAGTCTTTTTCATTACTGAATATATTCTTTTTACGATATCTTTCAAGAACTCTATGGTGCGCTCCTCTTTAGAGATGTGGCGCTCCCAGTCCCACTGGTCAACATATAGAGAGTGGAGATTGTCCATCTCTTCGTCCGGACGGATAGCGTTCATATCAGTGTAAAGACCGTAGCCCTGCTCGATACCGTAGTCGGCAAGCATCATACGTTTCCACTTGGCAAGAGAGTGGACAACCTCAGCGCAACGGTCGCCCATATCTTTGATTGGGAAGCTTACAGGACGTTCTATTCCATTCAAATCATCGTTGATACCTGTACCTTTCATTACGAAAAGAGGGGCAGTGACACGACGAAGGTGAAGCTCAGCGGAAAGACAGCTTTCGAAAAAGTCTTTCACGCATTTGATGCCCAACTCAGTCTGCTTGATGTCGAGGATGGGCTTATAGTTAATCGGCTTTATAACTTTCATTTTGGTTTAATTTTCACTTTATTGAGTTTTCTAGCGAAAGAAAACATACGCAAAAATATATCTTTTTTTTAAATATCGGTAAAATTACCTTACAAATTGTCTGTAAAAAATCATTTTTTGCCGTAATTGTGATTGATAAATATGGATATGATGTGTTAATGTGATAGTGAAAGAGGATAGAAATAAACCAATTTTATAAAAAACAGGTTGCGTTAGAAGGTTAAATTTTATATTTTTGCACCGCTTTATCAAAAAAGGTATGGCATGGCCCCGTAGTTTAGCTGTATAAAATATCAGATTCCGGTTCTGAAGAGCGCGGGTTAGAATCCCGCCGGGGTCACTTTTTTCAATTAAAAGTTAAGAATTAAGAATGAAGAATTAAGGATTAGGATTGCAGTTGTATTTATGTGTTTCATGAATTTTTAAGAAACTGTTTCAGTTTTGACTATCAAATTTGCTATACGATTGATTTTTACGAGGATTGTTAAGGGCGGAACGCCCTAACTCTCTCTTCCGCGAGCCCAAAGGGCGAGCGGTGAAAAATTGATATTTAATCAGCATATTAGTTTCCTCCATCTTTCCATTTTTATCCGTACCTTTGTCGCCGTCTAAATTTGTAGAGATAAAATATTAGGAACATGTTACTACTATTTACTATAGCTGTCTTGCCGGCATTATTGTTGCTGGTTTATATGGGATGGAAAGACCGTCAGCATCCGGAACCAACATCTTGTCTGTTGAAGGGTTTGTTCTTTGGAGTCCTTTCAATAATCGTTTCGCTGAGCATCACTTCTATGTTCGGTGATTTTGGAGATCCTATCCTTGACGCTTTCTTCAATGCCGCTATCCCTGAAGAGTTTGCCAAATTGCTTATGTTCTGGCTGCTGATACGCAAAAACAAGCATTTTAATGAGCCGATCGACAGCATCGTATACGCAGTTTATGTCTCTTTGGGTTTTGCTGCCGTTGAGAATATTCTATATCTGGTCGACGAGGAGGATTTCTTCTCCACCGCTTTCTCACGTGCGATATTCTCTGTTCCCGGCCATTTCTGTTTTGCTGTCTGCATGGGATTTTGTTACGGAATGGCTCGCTTCGGACATAAGTCGAAAATCATATATTATCCGATGGCGTATATCGGCCCGGTTCTTCTCCATGGCACGTATGACGCATTGCTTATGTCGTTGGGCGACGACGATTCTTGGATAATTATAATCTTGGTTTGGCTTGTGTTCTGCGTTTTGATGTATCGTGCGGCAATAAAGCGTATCGACAAGCTGAAAGACGTTGGCTGATGATACCGACTTCGTTATTTCTTTTGTATCCTTAATCTAAAATCACATAATGAGCCGCCAGCCCCGATTGTTTGAGTGCGTATGAATTCCATTCCTGGCAAATTGCCGTATGCATACACGTCATTCTCGCAGAATAGTCGTGTGAGTTCCGGACATCCAAGCTCTGTAAGGTAGGTGTCGTAGGGGCATCGAGTGATGTCCATGCGGAATTCTCCTCTTTGTTTGGGATAGAAGACGTTGCTGAATCCAGCTGATTCGCTGAACATTTTGTGACTTATTATATCCCATATTTTTAGAAAGATTCGTTTGCCGAACGGTATGCTTACAAACCTTGCAAAGCCTTTGCCTGACTGCTCTCCCTTTTCTTTCATCACTTTTTGCATTATGCCAAAGGCTTTTTCTGTGTCGTAATCTTTGATTGCTAGATAGATGGCAGCTGCCGGGAAAATGAATCCGTCAGTGTGCCTTTTCACTCCCTTGGGTAGGTTTTTGTGATTGTCATACATTGTCTGAAGCCTTTTAGCAGCCTCCTGCCAAATCTTTTCGGTGTCTATATCCGAAAAATGATTGCTGATTTCAGCCTTAAAAAAGTCTTTTTTCTTTAGTTCTTTCTCTGCGTTCATTATGTTTTTATTTTTTTTTCAATATTAGTTTGTTATTTAGACATGAACCTGAGTTGGTCAATCAATATTTTATGATGCAAAATTAACGATGGCTTTATGCAATCGGGTTGCAAAAATCGGTATATGTGATACCTAGAAATCGGTATTTTTTCCGTCACCACAAACTAGATATCTTATTTTCATAATATTCAATTTTTTTGTATTTTTGCAGTGTAAAAATGAAAGACGGTGCTTTTCTCCGCTTTTATATTATGTCTGGTGAATAAAAATTCATTTATTACGCTGGCATAATGGCTCAATCTCTTGACTTGTATGAATGTAATATTGGTCGGGGGATTTTTCGTTTGAAAAGAGATTTCTAATGAGTTGCGACTTGATAAAACTTAGGACTACAATATTTAATAAACTATTGTCGCTGTTGTTGGCGACGTTGACTCTTTGCCCCATCTCAGTCTATGCAGACTCCGTTGATAGGGATACTCTTTTCATTGATAGTCTGAAGGTCAGGTTTAATCTGGACGACCCAGTGATAAAGTCTGGTGTGATTGATTTCTATATCGACAGCATCGGCGTCGCCTCCAACGATTTTCTGAAATTCATCACCCTCGTCGCCACTCCGTATGACTTTTCCAAACCGCAGATAAAAAGAATTTTCGATACCGCGTCTGTACAATATAATGAGACGCGAATCCTCACCTATCTGAAATATTTCAATGATAAGTCGTATGTGCCGCTTGTGAAGGAGTGGTTCAAAAAGAGTGATAAGCGAGGCAAGAATTTATATGAATCGATTTTGTTTGAGTTTGGCGACAAGGAAATCGCAGATCAGTGGGAAAATTCCATGAGGGGATGCTCGACGGTGAATAAGACAATTCCAATGACGATCGGACAATATCTGCCTCTCATCTGCGGACGTTTCCCAGACCGAAGGTTTTGCGACTGTGTTTTGGATTTTATGATAAACCATCAAAACCAGTATTTTGTGTATAAAGACTACAACGGTGATATTGAGTATGACGACGTTGTCTATTTCATCAGTTTTTTCCTTGTGGACCGACTGAAGGGATTCCCAGATGCTTTTGCGTTCAACAAGTATGTGCGTAATGTAGGAAGAAACAGATATGTCTCTTTTACACAGGCAGACAAGGATAGGATCATAAAGTGGTGCAAATTGCATCGCAGGGATTATGAGTTTGAGTAAAATGTAGACGGGATTGTCCGAAACATCTGTTTTGTAAATTTTAAAATTAACGTGAATTCGACGAAATTAAAAAGATAGTTGGAGTGTCATAAGTGAGGATTGTTAAGGACGGAACGTCCTAACCCCTTTCCACGTGCGAGCCGTAGGCGAGCACATAAATTTAATAAAACCACAGAGACACAATGGTTACAGAGAAGTGCTATGTCTTTTTTATGAGAAAAAGAGGTGAGAATTCAATCTGAAAGTGGAAAAAGATTCACAGATTAAAATTCGTCGGACTCACGTTAAAATTAGGGTTAGAAACAGAAGATGTTAATCATTTAGATTTTAAGTGAAATTGCGGTTTTTGTGATAGATTCATTCTTTTTTGTTAAAAAAATGTTACAATTATTATCAAAATTTGTTTTTTGTATGAAAAAATCAAAATAATTTTTTCCTTTGTGAAATGAAAACTAGACAAAAATCACAAGCTTATGAAACACTCTAAATTCATTTCTGTCGTTATTGCGACATTGTTGCTGTTCTGCTCAGCAGACGCGTTTGCGCAACGTTCCCGTGGTGGTAGAGGATCAGGTGGACGTACGCAAGGTTATTCTCGATCGGCGAGTAAGAGCTCGTTTTCACGTTCAAAGTCACGTCGCATATCGTACTCAAGCTCGTCAACCAAAGGCTGTTGTATGCAAAGCTATGAGAGCTACCGCTTGTCTGGAGAGCCGATTAAGTCTATAGCACATCGTAGTTCTGGTGTCGCTAAACCTACCCCTAAACCAACTGCAGTCTATTTTTCTACAAATGATGTTCTAAATTCGTCATGCACGAATTTTGGCTTTGAAGTGAGCAAAAGGAAAGCTACCAAAGAATCTCTTTTGGTTTCTCGTCAGGCAGGAGATTTTTATTATCGTGATGGAATATTCTTTTCCCCAAGTAAAGAAAATGGTAATAAGTATGAAATTCAGAAACCAAACAGTGGTTTGTCTGTGCCGGTTTTGCCAGCTTCTAGTAAAGTTTACGAGTTTGAAGGTGTCTCTTATTACTACTATTATGACACTTATTATGTTTTCGACAAATCCCGACTTGAGTATGTAGTTGTTGCTCCACCAGTTGGACTTGTTGTGGATGTTTTGCCTTGTGATGCTCAGGCGGTCATGGTGGACGATAGCAGTTATATGATTACTGATAATGTGTTGTATAAAGTTGTCTCTTCTGATGATGAAAAAAAATATGAAGTGGCAAGGTTGGATAAAGAGACAATGTATCTTATTAAAGACTACCTAGCTTCTGCAAGAAGACAACAGATGTTGAAGGATTGGAATCTATATTCAGAGAAATAATGTGGAATGATCCACAATCATTTAAGAAAAGGATGATAAAGAAAAAGCCGAATGATTCTGAATCTTCTGAATCATTCGGCTTTTATTTATAATTCCGCATTCCTAATTTTTAATTAATACTTCTTAAACTCTCCCCACAGCCTCTTCATCTGCTCCTGCATCTTTGCCTCGGCAGCGCTGTCGCCTCCGTTCCATAGCTGCACACCTGAGATGGCGTCTGGCATATACTGCTGTGCGTAGAAATGACCAGGATAATCGTGTGGATAACGGTATTCCGCTCCATATCCCATCTGCTCCATCAGTTTGGTAGGGGCATTACGGATGTTGAGCGGCACTGGCAGGTCTCCCGTCTTCTGCACCATATCAAGAGCCGCTCCAATCGCCTTGTATGCGGAGTTGCTTTTCGGACTTGTGGCAAGATAGATAGTGGCTTCTGCCAACACGATTCTGCCCTCTGGCCATCCGATTTTCTGAATAGCGTCGAATGCGGCATTGGCAAGCAACAGCGCGTTTGGGTTGGCAAGACCAATATCCTCGGCAGCTGAAATCACAAGTCGACGGGCAATAAACTTCGGATCTTCTCCTCCAGCCACCATTCGTCCGAGCCAATAGATGGCGGCGTCGGGGTCGGAACCACGGATACTTTTGATAAAAGCGGAGATGATATCGTAGTGAAGCTCGCCGTTCTTGTCGTAGGCACTTGGATTCTGTTGCAGACGGATGGTTATCAAATCGTCGGTCAATTCCACCGTCTCCTTATCCTGTTCCGCATTGCATACGAGGTCTATAATATTGAGCATTTTTCTCGCGTCGCCACCTGAGAAGCGGAGTAGGGCATTGGTCTCCTTCAGCACCACATTCCTTTGTTTCAACTCGTAATCCGTGGAAATCGCTTTTTCAGCGAGACGCAATAGATCCTCATTCTCAAGCGGTTTCAACACATACACCTGGCAGCGGGAAAGCAATGGGGTGATCACTTCAAAAGATGGGTTTTCCGTCGTCGCACCGATCAATGTGACTACGCCTCTCTCCACAGCACTCAATAATGAATCCTGTTGCGACTTGGAGAAGCGGTGGATCTCGTCGATGAAAAGGATAGGGGCTTGTGTGTCGAATCCACGCGAATGTTTGGCTTTTTCAAGCACCTCACGTATATCCTTCACGCCAGAAGAAATGGCACTCAAGGTGAAGAAAGGCAGACGCAGTTGTTCTGCAATGATTCCTGCAAGTGTTGTTTTACCGACACCCGGAGGTCCCCACAGAATGAATGACGAGATCTTTCCAGAGTCGATCATACGACGAAGCACCGCACCGTCTCCGATGAGATGCTGTTGTCCAACATAGTCCTCCAGCGACTTTGGTCGCATTCTTTCCGCTAATGGCTGCATTTTATTTAATAAATGTGAAAATTCACCACAAAAATACGATTTGCCCGTAGAATAATCTAATATTTTTATTTTCATTTGCATCAGAAAACTAAAAACGAAAGATTATGAAACAGACTAAATTGATATTCGCTGCAATCGCAACATGTTTGCTATTCAGCTCGGCAGACGCTTTCGCACAGCGTTCACGTGGCGGATCAGAGTCTTCCGCTCGCCCAGCCACATCGACTTCGGTGTCTGCTTCACCGTCGTCTTCAAACACTCCTTCAAAAGGAAACACAACATCGTCAGTACGTGTTGAGCGTTCGGCTCGTCCTACAGCTCAGCCTGCTCACAGCAATAATCATGTGGCTCCACCAAAGGCTCCCAACCGTGTTGAGCGTGGACCGGTATCAACTTCGTCGCCAAGCAAACACCTTCAGCCGCATAAGGTGGCTCCGGCAGCCAACTATCACAAACAGCCTCATTATGGTTCGTCTGTGTCGATGAAGAAGGCTACCAGAAAGTCGCATGTGATCAAGCATCATACAGGTGATTACTACTATCGTGACGGTATTTTCTACCGTTACCACAACAATAAGTATGTGATCCATCGTCCACATGCAGGATTCCGTGTGGCATCTATTCCAGAGTATCGTGTCGTTTGGGTTAACGGAGTGTCGTACTACTATTATTATGGCACATTCTACTCATACATGGCACCATCACGTGAGTATGTAGTGGTGGCACCTCCAGTAGGAGCGATTGTGGAGAGTATTCCTGACGGCTATGAGAGAATCGACATCAACGGCAATACTTACTACACAGTTGGTGGAGTGCAGTATAAGGCTGTGATCTTCAATGGCGAGATTTGGTATGAAGTGATTAAAGTCGACAACGACTATTGATTATATTAGATATGAATTAAATAAATGCGAAAAGACGGGCAGTGATGTCCGTCTTTTTTTCTTCTGCTGTATTCTCTTTTATTGGAATAATCTGTAATTTTGTGTCGTTGAATCAAGAATAACATTCCAAATTATGGCACAGATACAAACATTGGATGACATAGACATCCGAATTTTGCGAGAATTACAACAGAACAGCCGTCTTACAAATAAGGAGTTGGCTGCACGTATTCACTTGAGCACAACGCCGACTTTTGAGCGTCACCGTCGTTTGGAGCGTGAGGGGTATATCAAAATGTATACGGCGATTATCGACGCTGACCGAATAGACAGAAGTTTCGCAGTCTATTGTAATATCAGTTTCAAGCAGATCAACCGTGAAGTTGCGGATGAGTTTCGTGAGATAGTGTCGAGTTGGGAGGAAGTGACAGAATGCTACAATGTGAGTGGTGATTGTGATTTCCTGATGAAGGTGAATGTGCGAGGAATGAAAGAGTATCAGGAGTTTATCCTTCACAAAGTGGGGGAACTTAGTTATGTGGGGCGAGTCCAGAGTGTTTTTGTGATGGAGACGCTGAAGCAGAACTATGGTATTAGATTGTGATGGAAGGTTGAAGGTTGATGGTTGATGATGGATGGTTTAATCAATCCTCAATCGTCCATTCTCAATCGTCAATCATTTTTATTTTCCTAGTTTTGTTTTCACAGATTTTACAATAGCAGATAAACATTTTAGAATTCGTATGCAATCGTGATTTATTGATTCAAAATTTGAATCATTAAGATATCCATTATCATGAAGTAAGTTTAACCAATAGTCTGTTTCGTCAGCTTCTTTTAGAGCGATATTCATTTTGTTCAAAAAATCAGCTTTCGATTGAGCGTGATTAGCTTCTCGAATATTTGCTCCTATTGATGTACCGCTTCTGTATACCTGTTTGGCCATCACAAACTCCTTGTATTCAGCATCTTCTGTAAGATATTGAAACAAGCGAGAAATACGGCAAGCAAAATCATATGATAAAATCTGAACGTTGCCAGAAATCTTTTGATTTTCCGACATCAAGTTAGATAGATTCCCTCTTTTATTTTTGTACTCCATACTAATCTTATTTTGGATGGAAGGTTGATGATGGATGGTTTAATCAATCATCAACCATCAACCATCAATCCTCAATCATTTTTCAACTGGCATTGATGCGTTCTGCCAACCCAGCATTCCAGAGTTGAGCTCGATCACCATATAGCCCATATCAGCCAATGCGTTTGCTGCTATTTTGCTTCGTTTTCCAGAACGACAGTAGACAGCTATTTTCTTCTTTTTGTCGAGTTTGGCTGCTTCTGTCTGGAAATCAGCACTTTTCATATCAATGTTTTGAGCTCCTTTGATGTAGCCAGACTTGTATTCGATAGGTGTACGAACGTCTACCACAACAACAGAGTCGTTTTTGATTGCTGTTGCAAATTCAGTAACAGATAGTGATGTGAATTCACCCGCATTTGCTGCTACTGCAGAACTGAATCCTAATGCGATTAAAATCCTTTTCAATCTATTCATAGCTTATTGTATTGGTTTTTAATTTCTTCTTTTATAGAGTCTTTATCCAATCCGCACACTTTGTACAACTCTTCAGGGGTGCCGTGCTCCACGAATTTGTCTGGCAGACCAAGACGTTTGACAATTACAGGAATATCTGCGTCGTTGAAGAATTCGGTCACGGCAGAACCCATTCCTCCATTCTTCACTCCGTCTTCCACGGTGATGATGCGGCGGAATTTTTTTCCGACTTCTCTCAACAAATCCTCATCCAATGGCTTGACAAAGATCATATTATAGTGTGCGGGATGGAAACCTTCCTCCTGAAGCTCTTTTATAACTTTTGCGACGGTGTTGCCAATTGGTCCGACTGTAAGCACTGCTATTCCGTCTCCATCATTAAGAATTTCTCCCTTTCCGACGGGGATTTCTTCAAATGGACAGTGCCAGTCTTTCTGTTCTCCCTTGCCGCGTGGATAACGGATCATGAACGGTCCTTTGTCTGGAAGCTGGGCGGTGTACATCAGTTTACGCAATTGGCTTTCGTTGATTGGCGATGCAATTGTCAAATTTGGCACTACACGAAAAGCCGCTAAATCAAATGCTCCATGGTGAGTCGCTCCGTCTGCACCGACTAATCCGGCACGGTCGAGACAGATCACCATGTTAAGATTCTGTATTGCCACGTCGTGGATGACATTGTCGTAACCTCTTTGCATGAAAGAAGAGTAGATGTTGCAGAACGGCATCAGACCTGCTTTTGCCATACCTGCGGAGAATGTCACGGCGTGTCCCTCGGCGATTCCGACGTCGAATGCACGGTTTGGCATCTCATGCATCATATATGTCATCGAGCAACCGGTCGGCATGGCTGGTGTCACTCCTACGATTTTCTCGTTTTCACGTGCTAATTCAAGCAGTGTGTGGCCGAACACGTCTTGGAACAAAGGTGGTTGGTCAGTCTGGATGACTTTGATCTTTTCTCCTGTCTCAACATCAAACTTGCCCGGTGCGTGCCATTCTGTTGCCGCCTCTTCTGCTGGTTTGAATCCTTTGCCTTTCTTGGTGATAAGATGAAGAAGTTTAGGCCCCTTGATGCGTTTCAAGTCTTCCAAAAGTGAGACTAATTCAATGACATTATGACCGTCTGATGGACCGAAATATCTGATATTCAAACCCTCAAACATGTTTTGCTGGCTGCCCAACAATGATTTGACGGAATTTGTAAGACGGGTAAATCTACCTTTTTTGTCGTCGCCGATGATGCCGGCATTAACAGCACGGTTGTATAATCCTTCACGGATACGGTTGTATCGTGGTGAAGAAGTCAGTTTCAGCAGATAATCGCTCACTCCTCCCACTGCTGGGTCAATCGCCATGTGGTTGTCGTTGAGGATGATAAGCAGATTATTGTCGCATATGGATGCGTTGTTCAGTCCTTCAAAAGCAAGTCCGCCTGTCATCGCACCGTCTCCGATTATGGCAACGGTATGGTTTTCTTTGTGCTCAAGTTTAGATGCCACCGCCATTCCTAAAGATGCGGAAATGGAGTTGGATGCATGACCTGCTATGAATGAGTCGTATTCACTCTCTTTAGGGTTTGGAAAACCGCTGATTCCGCCAAACTTACGGTTTGTGTTGAACACTTTGCGTCTTCCTGTAAGAATCTTATGTCCGTAAGCCTGGTGACCCACATCCCAAACGATGTTGTCAGACGGCATGTCGAACACGTAATGCAGAGCGACGGTGATCTCTATAGTGCCAAGACTGGATGCGAAGTGTCCTGGGTTGTGCGACAACTCATCAATGATGAACGCACGCAACTCTTCACAAACTTGAGGCAGTTGTTCCACCTTAAGTTTCTTCAAATCCGAGGGATACTCGATATTATTGAGTAGACTTTCTTTCATTTCCATTCTTCTCTCGCTTTACCCATCATTTCCAACACTTGGCTTATTACGCTGTGGTTGGAGTAGTTTTTAACTACAAAGTCTGCTTTATTTATTTTTTCGTCATCGCTGGTTTGGTTAGCCATGCGTTGGCGGATTTCTTCAATATTAGCGGAATCGCGTCGTGCGACTCTTTCAATTCTGGTCTCAATAGGAGCGTAGACGAGGCATACTTTGTCGACGCAGTTGTCGTTCAGACCGCATTCGTAGAGTATCGCGCTCTCCAAAGCTACAATGTCTTTTTTTTGATCCATGCACCATTTGTTGAAATCATTCTTCACAGCTGGATGCACGATCCCTTCAACCTTAGTCAGCAAAGCGGCGTCAGAAAAAATCTTTGCTGCCATTTTTTTCCTGTTGAGACGTTGCCCTTCATACACGTCGTCTCCAAGCAGATCCATTATCTTTCGCCTCACGTCAGCATCGTTCTCCTGCAACCATTTTGCTCTGGAGTCGCAGTCATAAACTGGGACACCCAACACGGAAAGTGTTTTGCTGACGACACTTTTGCCGGATCCGATACCGCCTGTGATTCCAAGTCTCAACATTATTGCTCAGTTTTTGTTTCGATTATAAACTCAACCTGGTCTGGATGCAAAGATATTCCGAATACGCCTTCGGCACTGTTGGCAACCTCCACGTTGATTTTTTTGCTTTTGCTGTTGATCTTGTTGTAGTCCACAACGAGTGTGAACGACGAAGGTGTTATCTTGTCCCAATTGCTGACACCGACCTTACATTTCACACCAACGGAAGCTGGGAATGTCTTCAATGTCAGATTGGCGGGTACGTTCTTTTTGTTGATGCCGACCACATCGATTATCTTTTCAGTGACTTGCTCAGCTTTAATTTCCACAGTGACCTGTGACTCATTGAAAGAGATATTGTCACTCTTTCTCAACGGAACAATCTTGGTCGTGTTCTCGAATATGTCGCCGAAAAGAGAGTCGGCAGGCAATGTCTCCAGAGAATCAATCTTGTCCAAAGTCTCTTTTGTTCCGAAAATATCCACTTTGTCTGGAGATATAGTGACATCACCGATTTGTATATACTGCGGGCGAAGACGTATATTGCCAACCAGTTTGACAGGCACCGTCTTCTTTTCTATTTTGAATATAGACACTTTGATTGTGTCTGGAGAATAACTTTCGATTTTAGTGTTGGCGTTGAGTTGCTCCTTCAACTTGGCTTCGAAACTTTTTGCCTGAATCAGATTTTTGCCCTCTTGTAGTTTTTCTCTTCCGATTTTGATAGTGTCGAATCCATAGCCCAGAAAAGCAAAAGCCATTTTAGCGTGGTATTTGAACAATGTTTGCCATTGGTCTGTCACCGTCACTTCAAGTGCAGGGCAAAGTTGTTCGCTTTTGCAAAAACCTTCAGGTATCTCTTCATATTGTATCGGAATTTGGATAGTAGACTCACCTTTTTCCGACGAGGCCTGCATTAGCCAGAGGGTAGCGGATATAGTCAAAAAAAACAAAAAGACCCAAAGGTCTTTGCTCATCACAAATTCCTTGGCCTTTTTGATTTGTTTTTCTATAAAATTTAGAAATTCGTCTTTCACTACACTCTAAATGAGGAATTACTTAGAATAGTTAGAAGCGTCAGTTGGGGCAGAGCTTGACTGAACTTCGTTTGTAGGATAAACGTAGTTGACGTTTACATTAACAACAACGTTTGGCGCGATTTCGATGCGGATCGTCACACCGTCTGCCTCTATACTTTTGATTTTGCCGTAAATACCAGTCTGTAGAATCACAGTGTCGCCAGCCTTTAGATTAGCTCGGTATTGACGGATTTTTTTCTCCTGTTTTTTCTGGCTCCAGATCATGTAGATGAAGAATGCACCGAAGATTATAATCATTGGTAACATTGAGCCCATGCCTGGCTGAGCCTGTAGTAGAATTGATAATAGATTCATGTTTTGAATTTTTTAGATTATCTTGTTTTTGGTGTTATCACCGCAACTTTTGTCAATTTGTTTTGTTCTTTAAGATCTTTCACGATAGCGTCAAGCACACCGTTGATGAATGTCGAACTTCTTGGAGTGCTGTAGTATTTGGAAAGCTCCACATACTCGTTCATAGTGACTACGATTGGAATATGAGGGAATGCGAAAAGCTCAGCAATCGCGGTTTGAAGGATGATCTTGTCCATGAATGCGATACGCTCTTTGTCCCAGTTTTTGATGTGAGTCATGATTAGCTCGTCATACTCAGCCTGGTTGTATATAACCTTTGTAAGTAGAGTAAGAGCGAAAGTCTCATCAGTGGGGTCGCTGAACTTAGGCATCAACTCGTAGTCGTTAGGGGTTGTCTCCTCGTAGCGTGCGATTGTTTTCATGATGAAGCTGATGACAGTCTCAGTGTCATCGTTCCAGTAGATCGACATGCCTTCCAACTCTTCTGTCAGCATCTTGTTTGAGGTAACTACACTTTTGTAGAATCCACGTAGGAAACGACGGTCGCAGTCGTAGTCACGTTCGCTCGCTTCGGCAGTCTCGTAAGCCTGAGAAGTCAAAGCCTCGGCGTATAGGGAATTGATGATTTCAGGATGCTTGTTCCATGATAATTTGTGCTCCTCTAGGAATTTGTTCAGAGTCTCGTTTTCAGCAAGCTGTTGTGCCACTTTGTTTTCTGCCAAGAAATCAGCAGGGACTTTCTCTCCGCTGTCAAAGTTGGCATCACCGGCCATCTGGCATCTTTTTGCGATAGACTCTTTTCTTGTTTTAGCATAGTCAGACACTTCGACAGCAAGTCTAAGCAATAGCATATAAAGCTCGTATGTTTTGTCGAGAGAGAGAGTCAACTCATTTTTTGCGTCGTTGACATCTTTACTGTTGCTTTTGTAGTACGAAAAAAGTATCTGAATTACTTTGATTCGAAGAAGGATTCTGTTTATCATCTTTTTTTCTATTTAGCTTCGCAAAATTAGTAGAAAAAATGCAAAGCTTGAAATTTTTTAGTGCAAAAACACGATTTGTGGAGTTTTCTCCTTTTTTAATTTGACAGTGTATTCTGGATAATACGATTAGTGTTTGAAAAAGTAGAGACGCACGGATGTGCGTCTCTGCAAATCTATGATTGACTCTGTAAACGATTTTGTGTTATTCTGCAGAAGATTCAGAATTGTCAATCAATTTCTTCATTCCGTCGAAATTGAATCCAAGAGAAAAACGCAATGTTCTGTCAAGTGGACAGTTCGCACTAGAATGAGACGCGATTAGATATGCGGCATTGATCTCAAACACTCTCATTTTGAATCCTATTCCGGCTGCAAAATATTTTCTGTTTCCTTTTGTCTCATTTTCGTGAAAATATCCGAAGCGAGCCATAAACATATCTCTGTAGGAGTATTCTCCACCCAAGCTCCATGTGATTTCTTTCATTTCCTCTCCGAATCCACCTGAATCACCAAATGATTTGAAGATTCCTTTGATTGTACCATGATTACGGTATTCATCCAAAGCATTTTCGTATTCCTCCCTGGTCTCGTAGTCACTTTCAAGAGGAGTTGTTGGTACTAAAAGCTTGTTGATGTCGAATGATACAGAGAATTTGTTGTAGGCATCGATTGGAAATTCATAATTGACACCCAATCTCCAATTTGTTGGGAGATACTGATATGTCGCTCCGTCGTCGTATGTTGGTTTAGCGCCGATGTTTGAGATGTTGGTACCGATATTCAATTTTGCTACTCTCTTGTCTGACAAATCAAATGGACGACTGTAGAAAGCAGAAATGTCGGCTGCAACTGACTTCGCGGCATTGTAAGACTGCTCGTCTACCACACCGTTCATCAAATCGGATAAAATGAATCTTAACGCAACAGAGGCGTTCCAATACTGGCTAAGTGCACGGGAATATGCAGCGTCGAACGCCATTTCATATGGATTAGCTGTGCCTTGTGAGATTACTTCTCCTGATGGGCCAGGCATGTCTGTCAAGTTGATCTCTCCGTAAGAGAAATATCTCAAAGATGCTGACAGGGCCTGCTTGTCGTCTAATTTATAGTAGCCAGCCAAATATGCTAAATTGATATCGTTTACAATATTTCTCAACCAAGGAGTGTATGATATAGCTACTCCTCCTTTACCTTCCATAGTCGCGTATTTTGAAGGATTCCAATATTGAGAAAAAATGTCGGCAGATGTCGCGGCTCCAACATCTCCCATACCACCACCTCTTGCATCAGGGGCAATACTCAAAGAAGGTATTGCAGTCTGTAAAGGGTTGAAGTAATCGCCTTTGCTTTCTGCACTTACACTCAATACGGATAGCATCATGGCTGTTCCTACCAAACTTACTTTTATTCTTTTCATCTATCTATTCTATTTTAGCTTTTTCTACTCATTTAACGTGCAATATTACTATTTATTGTGCAATTACCATTATTTTTTCTGTTTTTTCTGCAAAATTAGATTTTTCTGTGGCTATTCTGACGCGTAAAAAGTATAAACCTGATGCAACTTTGCCTTTTTCATTAAGATTCCATTCAATCTTCCAAAATCCATCAGTTTGCTTATCTTTCAACTCTTTTTTTGAAATTTCTCTGCCAGACAAATCAATCAATGAACATTCTATGGTTTGGACTTCGTCTGGTCTGTTAGTTTTTATAAAAACAGTGAAATTATCCTTTGCTGGATTAGGGCAGACTGTCAGAATGTCTATTCCCGGCGCTATTTTTTCTGTTACAAAGATTCGAATTGAGGATTCTGATGAGTTGTTTTGCAAATCCCATGCTTTTACTTTGATTGTATGCCATCCTTCACTCAAATTTTTTCCTATGTGATATTCTACTTTTCCTTCAGTACAACTTCCAATATTGTATTTGAAGTAGGAATTTAGAGAAATGACATTTTTAGTGTCATCATCAATGATCAGAGTTATGTTATGTCCGACACTGCTGCCAGTGACATTTATTCCGCTTGCATCAGATAATTCCACATATATCATCGGGTTTGGATTTACATTATATCCATCTTTGTATTTATTGCCGTTTGTTGTCAATGAGATGTTCGGTCCTATATTGTCTGACTCCACATCTGACGCACTGCCTCCGATTAGAAAACTGTCGTTTGAGCCCATGGCATCCCAGCCGTTGTTTTCATCATACGCATACATTGACAGCCTTCCGTATTCTACTTTATAGTTGATGTCTTTTGGTATAATCATTTGAATCTCAAATTTGCCATCAGTCACTACAGTCGATCCGGAATACAGAGTGCTTTTGTGTTCGTAGTATGTGAACGGGTCTGCTTGTTTTGTGACATCTATAACACTGCCATTAGGCTGGGTTTCTTTAACTGTCAGATTTTTATTTGCTTTTGTTTTTATTTTTATCTCTTTGTCTTTGAGTGTGGCGTTCACAATTCCATTGAACTGTGTCAATGTGTTGCCTGTTTCGTCTTCAACATGACAAAAGAATTTTTCTCTGGATAGTGCTTTTAGTGTGTCTGCCTTGGAGACGGTGCCATCTCTCTTCAAAGTGATTATTGAATCGACTACCAGATTAAGTTCTGGCACTTTAAGTTTTATCCCTGGATCTCCCAATAGGATATAAACCATTTTGTTGAAATCTGATCCGTTTGCTGTTTTAGCGGCTCTGTATATTTTCCCTAAACGGTATTCGTTCTCTGGATTAAATAGTTGTTTAAGAAAATTCTTGTCCAACGACAGGTTTTGATCGGAGTATGCCGTACGTGCAGCACCTATAGACGCGATCGCTCCTCCATTGGGATTTAGAACGATTTCTTCTCCGAAACTATTTCTGAAATCGTCATACTGAGAAACATTGCAGCTGCCAGCAAACCACACGGGGTATATCTTGTTGTAGATATTATTTAATTGTGAGATAGAATATGCATGTTCTGTACTGATGGCATTGTATGAACCATGGCCGAGATAGTTGAAAATCAATGCTCCTTCATTGAATTTCTTTGTTATTCCGGCAGTCACATCGGGATATCTTCGTGATCCTACGCTCATGTCACAAGTGAAGTTGTCCCAGTAGATACGGGAGATATTCATCCTTGATTCTGTATCGTTTATTGTGCTTATCGCTTCTTCTTGTTGGCGCAGAAATAAGTGATAGTTAAAAGATGATTGTGCTTCTTCGTTGTCATCTGCAAGTGCAAGGATTTTTGTTTTCCATTCGCCTGGCTCTGATGCATAGTATTGTTTGACTTTGTTGACAAGATTTTCTGCTTGACTTGTTTTTGAAACAGGGAATCTGCCAACACCGATGTTCATCCTTTTGTTCATATGTAATTTGTTGTAACCAAATGTGCTGTCTTCTAGATATCCGAAATAGTCGTCGCATGAGTAGCTGTAAGATTCGTTTAATGATTCAACGGATTGGTATGTCAGCATTTTATTGTAGTCTGTAATTTTATATATTCCTCTGTTGTCGTATGTTCCGTCCCCAATTAATAACAGATATTGTGGATAAAGTCCGTATTTTGATTTTGCGGCTCTGTCCCATAACATTTTCATGAATGCTCTGATGGCTGTAGGATCTGGTGTTCCGCTTGAGAATTCATTGAATACTTGGTCGGAAGTGACAACCGCAACGCTCATGCCATCCTCTTGTTTATGAAAATCGGCTATTTCTTTGGCTTGGTTGATGAACTCTGAATTTGTGACCACAACATATTCGATGTCCTTAAGTGCATGGAGATTTTGGTTGTCTACATTTCCCACAATCTCTGGACTTTTGAACTCGGCGTTCCAGTTGACCATGATGTATCTGCCGATAGTTGGTCTTGTTTTGATTGTGAATATAAGACTGTCTTTATTCATTCTTGTTGGTACTCTTTTGACATCTTCAATTTCCGACACATCCCAAACCTGAATGCTGGAGTTTGAATTTAATGCTGCGTAGGTGATGTTTGTGTCTATATAAGATGAACTTACTGGGATCATTTGGTAATCTACGTTGCTTTTTAAGTGGCATTTTGCTGCGGCTATTATATAGTCGATATATCCTGCTCCTGTGATTGCGTCTGTGTTGTACTGGCAAGTGAATGATAGATTGTCTGAATATTGGTTGCGGATTGAAAAGTCGACAATCATTTCTTTTCCAAAAATGTTTTTATCTCTGTCTTTGTCTAACTGATCTATTTTTTGGGTTATGTCTGTTAAATTGGTTGAAATGTGAAAATATCCTGGTTTTGAGGAAGACGACATTATTTTGCTGTGTATCCAAGCTGTATCATTGTTAACCAGGTTGTTGAATTTAATTGTGAATTTTTTGCTGTCATCATTACTGAACTTGCTTCCATACCATATTCTTCCGGTTTTACCTATGTTTATATCGGTAAAATTCAGATATCCGATGGCTGTGTAAGTCGTTTCTTTTGTGTCATTTTCTGTCAACTTGTCTGCAAATTCAATTCTCTTTGCTTCAGTGTTTTCCTCGTGTAGAAAATAATAGGAATAGTCAGAAGTGTAGTTGTCTGTAATGCCGATATTGTTGGTGGTTGAATTGTTTGCTTTTGTAAGTTTCACAACTCCTCTTAGATAGAATGCGACTCTATCTCCCAAATCCACAACTGGTTGGTCGGTCAAATCGTCGATGTAATGGTTGCTTTCTGTGAAATCTTCATTAAGCAATTCGCCTCCATACCCGCGTAGGTGCACATTTTTAGGGTTGGAAAATCCCATATTGCGTAATTCATCGTAAGAAAAAGAGTAAATTCCTTCTTCTTGAACTCGTATCTTCACTGTTTTACCGCTCGACAATACCGATTTGTTTGTGTATGATCGTAGGTCTTGGGCTCTGACTTCGTTTAATGAAGTCGATATGATTGCTAACAAGCATGTTGTTATTAGTTTGAATAATTTATCCATAACAAAAAAATTAGGCAGATAGAAATTTTTGTTCTATCTGCCCATTTAACGTATGGTAAAAACTATTTATTGTGAAACAACCAGAACTTTTTCTGTTTTTTCTGTGAAATCTGATTTCTCAGTAGCGACACGTACATTTAATATGTATAGACCTGGGGACACTCTTCCATTTAGATTCCATTCTATTTCCCAAGTGCCGTCTACAGGTTTGTCTTTCAGTTCTTGTCTTAAAATTTCTCTGCCTGACAATTCCGACAATGTACATTCGATTGTTTGAACCTCGTCTGGTCTGTTTGTTTTTATATACGATACGAATTTGTCTTTTGCCGGGTTAGGGTAGACTGTCAGTGTTTCAATCTCAGGAGCCAAGTTTTCGTTTACATAGATTCTTAATGTAGATTCAGATGAATTGCTTTGCAAGTCCCAGGCTTTGATTTTGATTGTGTGCCAGCCTTCATTCAATGCTTCTTCTATGTGGTATTCCACTCTTCCTTCCGTACAACTTGCAGTATTGTATTTGAAGTATGAATTTAGAGATATAACATTTTTTGTGTTGTCATCAATTGTCAATGTTATATTATGACCGATACTACTTCCGGTTGCATTTATTCCACTATTATCAGACAAGTCTACAAAAATCATAGGGTTTGGATTGACTTTGTATCCATCCTTATATTTATCTCCATTTGTAGTTAAAGTGATGCTTGGACCCACATTGTCTGGCTCGACATCTGATGCACTTCCTCCAACTAATAGATTTTCATTTGCTCCCATCGCATCCCAACCATTATGCTCGTCGTAAGCATACATTGATAGTCTTCCATAGTCGACATTGTAGTTGATGTCTTTTGGAATGATAATTTGTAGTTCGAAGACACCATTGGTCACAATTGTCGATCCTGAATATAGGGTGCTCTGACGATCATAATAGGTGAATGGATTGATGCCGTTTTTATTTCCTTTGGTGAAGGCTTTAACCTCTTTGTCTTTGAGTGTGGCATTTACAATACCATTGAATTGCTTCATTATATTGCCTGCCTCATCTTCAACGTGACAAGAAATCTTCACTTTTGATAGTGCTTTCAGTGTGTCAGACTTGACGACAGTGCCATCCGTATTCAAAACAACAATAGAGTCTATTACCAAATTAAGCTCAGGTACTTTTAGTTTCAGACCTGGGTCTCCCAACAAAATATAAACCATTTTGTTGGAGTCTTGTCCTCTTGCTGTTTTGGCGGCTCTGTAGATTTTGCCTAAGCGGTATTCGTTCTCTGGATTGAATGCTTGTCTTAGAAAATCTTTGTCTAATGATAAATTAGGTGATGCGTAGGCTGTTCGTACGGCACCGATAGACGCAATAGCTCCTCCGTTAGGATTGAGCATTATCTCCTCTCCAAAACTCGATCTGAAATCGTCGTATTGAGACAGATTACAGCTTCCAGCAAACCATACTGGATATATTTTATTATATATCGACTGCACTTGTGATATTGAATATGAGTGCTCGGCGCTGATCGCATTGTATGAACTATGTCCTAAATAGTTGAAAATTAATGATCCTTCAGTAAATTTCTTTGTTATAGCAGCTGTGACCTCTGGGTATCTGCGGGCTCCTCCGCTCATGTCACAATTGAAGTTGTCCCAATAGAAACGAGTCACATTCATTCTTGGCTCTGTATCCTCAAGTGTTGAAATGGCTTCTTCTTGATGGGTTGAAAATGAGTGATAACCTGAAGATGACGTCTGCTCGTCGTTATCGTCTGCCAACGCAAGGATTTTTGTCTTCCATTCGCCAGGACCTAACGCATAGTATTGCTTTACTTTGTTGACAAGATTTTCTGCTTGCTCTGCTTTTGAGATTGGGAATCTGCCTACTCCAATATTTATACGCTTGTTTGTATATAGATTGTTGTACCCGAATGAGCCATCTTCAACATATCCGAAATAGTCGTCGCATGAGAAACTTGATGTTTCGTTCAGGGATTTGACAGATTGATATGTCAGTATTTTGTTGTTGTCATTCATCTTTAGAATGCCTCTGTTGTCGTATGTTCCGTCTCCCATCAACAACAGATATTGTGGGTATACTCCGTATTCCGACTTGGCGGCTTTGTCCCAAAGCATCTTCATGAAGGCTCTGATTGCTGTTGGGTCTGGTGTTCCGCTTGAAAATTCATTGTACACTTGGTCGGTTGTGACAACTGCGACGCTCATTCCATCCTCTTTTTGATGGAACTCTGCTATATCTTTGGCTTGATTTATAAATTCTGGATTTGTGACTACTATATACTCGATATTCTTAAGCGCATGTAGATTCTGGTTGTCTACATTTCCAACGACTTCTGGAGTTTGGAATCCTCCTCCCCAGTTGACCATAATGTATCTGCCGACGGACTCTCTTGTTTTGACTGTAAAAATCAAACTGTCTTTGCTTAATCTTGTTGGCACTCTCTTTATATCTCCGATCTCCGACACATCCCAGACTTGAATGTTTGAATTGGAATTCAATGCTGCATATGTGATGTTTTTGTTTATTGTCGTTGGCTCAACTGGAATCATCTGGTAGCCGACATTTCCTCTCAAATTACATTTGGCAGCGGCAATTATATAGTCGATGTATCCGGCTCCTGTCGTTGATGCTGTTGTGTATTTGTATGAGACTGATATAGAATTAGATGCTGTCTGTGTAACCTCTGCTTCCATTATTTTCTCATATCCTAAATCGTATTTGACTATTTTGTCAAATGTGGCGGATTTCTCTGTCAAATCAGTTTTGATGTTGAATTCTCCTGTCATAGACGATGACGACATCACATTGCTGTAGATTCTTCCCGTCTCTCCTGCGATTAGATTGGTGAAGGAGAATGTGAAGGTTTTGCTGTCTCCGTTGCTGAATTTGTTCCCATACCAGTTTCTTCCTGTTTTGGCGACGTTGATGTCGTCAAATTTTTGCCATTTGATAGCTGTATAGGTAGTCTCTTTTATGCTGTCTTCTGCTAATTCCTCAGCAAACTCGATTCTTTTTGCCTCAGTATTCTCCTCATGAAGAAAATAGTAGGAATAATCAGACGTGTAGTTTTCTGTTATGCCGATATTGTTGGTGGCAGATGCGTTTATTTTTGTCAACCCCACAACACCTCTTAGATAAAATGCGATTTTGTCTCCTAAATCCACAACAGGTTGGTCGGTCAAATCGTCGACGTAAAGATTACTTTCTGTGAAATCTTCGTTCAGCAATTCGCCTCCGTATCCGCGTAGGTGCACATTCTTAGGGTTGGAAAATCCCATCTCACGCAACTCGTCGTATGTGAATGAGTATAAACCTTCCTCCTGCACTCGAATCTTTACTGTTTTCCCGCTCGACAATACTGATTTGTCGGTGTATGTACGCAGATTCTGCGCACTGGCAACACTCATTGATGCCAATGTCATCGCAATCGTGTACGTGAATATATTTTTTAATGACTTCATAATCATTCAATTTTGTTATTTGTTTGTTATTTGACACTGAATTTAAGCAATTCCTGGCCTTCGATGAATCCTTTGATCTCGTCTCCGATCTCCACTTTGCCCACTCCGCTTGGCGTGCCTGTGAAAATCAAATCTCCCGTCTTCAAGGTGAAATATTTGCTCGCCAACGATACAATTTCCGCTATCGACGTGATCATATCTCCGCTGTTGCCTGTCTGCACTATATTGCCATTCTTGCTTAGACTAAAATTAATGTTCTGTAAATCTGTAAATTTGCTTTTGTCTATGAATTCTCCTATTGGCGCGGAATTGTCAAAACCTTTGCTTATATCCCATGGTGCACCGGCTTTTTTTGCCGCAGCCTGTAGGTCACGTGCTGTAAAGTCGACTCCGATGGTGATTGCATCGATATAACGCTCTGCAAATTTGACTCCGATGTTCTTTCCCATCTTGCCGATCCTCACCACCAGTTCCGCCTCATGCTCTACCTGCTGTGAAAAATCGGGCAGATAGAACGGTTTGTTTTCTCGGAGAAGTGATGTCTCTGGCTTCAGAAAAAGCACTGGCTCTTTCTTCTCCTCTTTATATAATTCTGCATTGTGGGAACCATAGTTCCAACCTATACAAATAATCTTCATAATATGTTCCATTATACCAATTTCGCAAATTTAAGATTTTATTTTTCTTTTTGCGTGATTTGTCTTAAAATGTTTTTAACATAAATGAAGTCTTATGGATTTTAATGTTTCTAAAATAAAAGAAGCGGTTTGAAATTTTAGTTTTTCTTCAAAACGTGTATTTTTGTTTTTGAAAGACAGAAACGAAATACATAAATTAATTATATGGATTGGAAGGATTCGCTATCAGCGCTTAAAGGCACATTGCCACAGGGAGATGCAGAACCGGTTGTAGAGGAAAAGGTGGATGAGAAAGTTGATTCTCAGAATTTGATCGTCAGTTTTGAAAAGAAGGGTAGAGGAGGGAAGACTGCCACTATCATCTCTGGTTTCACTTGTGATTTGGAGACGGTGCATCAGATTGCTGACGTGTTGAAGAAAAAACTGGCGACAGGTGGTTCATACCGTGAGGAGGAGATCCTTCTTCAGGGCGACAAGCGTGACGCTGCTGTGGAGTGCCTGAAAAAACTTGGTCATAAGGCGAAGAGGGGAAATTGAATGTAATTCTCAGTGCATAATTCATAATTCGTGATTGTGGGTACAATCAATAACAATGGGATAATCATGACACGCACGACCGTGCGTATCTACAAGAGGTTGAATCATCAGATGTGTGTTTTGTCCCAACAATTACGCATTACGAATTATGAATTATTTTTTATTCAGCCAGTCGTAGTAGTACTCTAAAACTATACTTGACATTTCGTCTGGATGATGTGAGATGTCAAATAAATATTTTTGTAGACGTGAGCCTCCCCAAAGCCCCCAATTGTTTCTTATCCACATGCCTAAACCAAATGCAAATGTTTTTAAGATGTCTTCTTTGAGAAGCCCTTTGATGTATTCCTTGTCTTCCTCACTCAACAACTGATCCAATTGTACGCAACAGTCATTTAAATCCATAGGAATATAGACACAGTCTATCGTGTCGCTCTTATAAACATCTTTTTCATATTTTGCAAATGTGGTATTTTGTTCTTGTGACGCTGCCTTTCGTTTTTTTGCGTACTTTTCTTTTTGTTCCTTTAGGTTGATTTTTAGATTGTTAAGATAGCGGTGATAAGATACCAGAATTGTCTCATACATCTGGTAATATTTGTAGATTTCTTTTTTGACGAAATATTTCTCTAGCTTGGATGTGCTATCCGTCATTAGCCACGTTTCGTAAAAATCAGCATCCTTATTACGGAATTTTTCATGCTTGCATATGCTGTCTTCTGGCAATGTCCTAATCAACTCTTTTTCGTCGGCTGACATGGTTTTGTCGAGCAGTTTAATACAACCTTTGATATTTCTTGGTATAGGATAGTCAGCCAGCCTTTTTTCATAAGCTGAAGATAGCAGCGGAAGGAGCGATAATAGAAATATTATGGTGATTTTAGCTTTCATAAAATGCTTATTTGTTATTTTTCTAATTTTTTTTCACGACGCTGGCTTTCTCCGACAATTATGCATTATATCAGTATCCCGTTGCAGTGGTCGATTTCATGCTGGATAATCTGGGCTGTAAAGCCTCTGAATTTCTTCCTTTGTGTTTTGAAATTAGAGTCTAAATATTCCAACTCTATTTCATTGTATCGAATTGTCTTCTTTACTCCTGGCAATGACAAACAACCCTCTTCTGCAGGATAAGGTTTCAAATTCAATGTGATTACAGGGTTGATGAAAGCTTCTTGTTTGTCACCCACGCAAACTACAATTATATTTTTCAAGACGCCAATCATGTTTGCTGCCATCCCCACGCATCCGTCAAGGTGGGCACGCAGTGTGTCGAGCAGGTCAACGATCACTAGTCTGTCTTCTTCCGTTGCAGGCTCTGATTTCTGAGACAGGAACAACGGATCATGCATTATCTCTTTTACCATTTTCTATTATTTTTAGCGATGGATGAGAATTTTTGGCTGCCGCCAACAACTATAAAAACATCTTTCCCCATTTGTCAAACTGATTAAGCGATTCTTCGCCGAATTTTTCCAGCTTGCGTCTGGCTTGCTCAAAATCTCTTTCCTCACCCAAGTGTGTTTTGCTGAAGAATTTGTCGGCAAAACAGATGATTTGTTCTTCTATGCTGACTGGACGCATGTCTCGGTGTGGAACAGGAAGATTCTGCTCAATAATCTGCTTCAACGATAATCCAGTGCCTGTGTGACGTTCAGCCACCAATGCATGGCGTGGCAGACCTTCCGCTTGGAGCAGTTCGCTGCCAAGATAGCCGTGGCAGATGTATGGCTTGTCACCGTCGCAACAGATTCCTGATGCTGAAGTCTTGAAGATTCCAATGTCGTGAAGCATCGCTCCTTCCTCCACAAACTGACGGTCGGCACCAAGTTCAGGATGCGCGTCGACAATCTTCAATGCCTTTTCTGTGACCTCTTTTGAATGGGTGACGAGAATGTGATATAGCTCGCTGTTCTCGTCGTAGTATTTTTTTATTATTGCTATTGGATCTATCATTGTGATTTCTTTTTTCACAAAGGTAATGATTTGGCAGGAAACTCGCAATTAAATAATTTTTCACTTTTTTGTATAAAAATAAACGCTTGTTGCAAAGTTGTATCGCACAATTTACGTCTGTCTGACGCGATTGTTTGGATTAACCATTTTCACAACCTTCAGAGAGTGAAAAAATGATCTCTTGCTGGCAATGTGAAATTGTATATGAGACAAGCTTTTCCGACAGTTTTTCTCATGCTTCATGGAATAAAAAAAGGACCGCTCGTTGTCAAAACGTACGGTCCTCAAACACTTAACCAATTAAAATTTCTATATCTTTTATTCTTTGTTTTGTCCTTTAATCAGCAGGCTTCCTTTTTGCTGGCTTTCTCTGCCTCTTTTTTTTCCTTGCGGAATTTGCGGAGTTCTTCCTGCACCTTCACAAGCCTTTGGTTGCTACTGCCTCTCCAGTCGAGACGTGGATCGAACTTAGACTGGTCGAATCTTCCGTCGACAATCACGTCGATATAGTTCAGCAACGGGATAACTTCTTCAATCTCAAGTAGTTCCTCGAATTTGTAGCCTGTATATACCCAGATGTTTTTGCCCGTCTCCTTCTTGATTCTTTTTAAAATGTACCCAAAATCCTTAGGGTTGAAGAAAGGGTCGCCACCAGAAAAAGTGACACCGTCAAGAATAGGATTCTCGTTGATAGACTCAACCATTTCGTCCACCATGCTACGTCTCAATGGAAGTCCGTTTAGCGGATTCCAACTATTTGGATTCTGACAACCTGGGCAATGGTGTCTGCATCCAGATAGATAGATTGAATAGCGAAACCCTGGACCATCCACGATAGTCTCTGGGTATACTTTCATTATGTGAAGTTCTCCGATTAAGTCTTCCATTTTTCGATTGTTTTACATTCGCAAAGTTGGGAATAAAAAAGTGATTTAAGGTAAAAAAAAATGAAAACTTTCGTACTAAAATCATAACTTGTTATTATGAGCATTGATATGAAAAATGATTTGAAAAAAGTAAAAAAATGTTTGTTTATTCATTTCTAAAATCATTGCGAATAAAAATACAAAAATGCCTTGGATTTATGGTTTGGATTGTTCATAACTTGTTGATAACTCGGATTTTATCAAATATGAAAGAAAAAAATCAAGTTTTGTTTGGATAAATAGATAAATCGCCTTACCTTTGCACCCGCAAATGAGAGCCTAAAGGCTATCGAGTTGTGATTGTCCTATGGTGTAATGGTAGCACACCGGTTTTTGGTACCGTTTGACTAGGTTCGAGTCCTAGTAGGACAACAAGAAACAAAAATAAAGGTTTGTAAATCAATTGATTGCAAACCTTTTTCTTTTTATTGCTGAAACATTACTGAAACATTTCTCTATTTCAGTCCATTTTCATTCAATAATCTCTGATATTCTTCTTCGTGAAGATAATCGCCACCCCAATTTATATCATCATTATAGGTGGCTTTTTCCTTCAGGACTGCCCTTGCATCGCAATCTCCTATCATCGCATTTTCTATTTTTTCGAGAATGGCAAGTGATGCCTTAAGCCTTACCTGTTCATTCTCAGATTGAAGACAATCCTTCAATGTGTTCAATGCCATATCTCCAAGCATGAAGATTCCACTTCGTAAGCCTTCTCTGATGTCTTGTTTCTGACGATTGAAAAAACATTGAAATGTCAGCATTGTTTGCCATTGATAAATGGTGCTTCGATTCACATTCATCTTTCCTGCTACTGCAGTGATGGATTCACCACTAGCCAACAAAATTGCAGTTTGTTCTTGAATCGAAGACAAACCTGTATCTGCTGATTTTGTTGCATTTTGTTGTATTTTGTCCATAGTTGTATGTTTTGTTTGATTCTTCATAGCATAAAAATTCTTATGCTTTTCATTAATAATAAAGATGTTTCATATTTCTTCGAGTGCTTCCTGAAGTTTGCCCGACAAATCCCATTTGCTTTCAGGTGATTCCTGAATCTTATCAATCAAGCCTTTTATTTGCCTTTTTCTAGCATCTTTATCGGCTTTTGATAGTATTTCTTCAGGAATCGAATTTATCCTTGCATACAGCATCTTTCTCACCTCATTCGCAGTCTTTCCTTTGTCTAGATTGTCCTGAAGCAATTCAAATACAAGTATATCAGAAGTGGACAAATCTTTTTTATTGTTCGGCTCTATATAATTCTTCATCGGTATGAGTTTTTTGTATTGATAGAATAAATCCTTATCAAATACCTTTTGCCAATTCTTATCTGTCAAATCCAAAAGTTTCATTCCTTCGGTGAAATATTCAGGCTTCTTATAGTGTGCTTCCCATTTTAACAGATTGTTATCTGAATATCCCGAAATTTCAAGTATTTCAGTTTTGTTCACATCTGCCTTTATATCGAAATTGGTTTTTGCATCATACATCTTCAACCTGATATTAGGGTTTTCCCATCCCCGAAGTTTGCCTTTGTCTTTGGTATTCTCGTATGGATTCAACTTTGCTGAAGCCTTTGCTGAATGGTGGTTGATATATTCCTTTGGATTATGTTCAACTTTTAGGATTATGCCATTTTCAAATGCATTTATATCGAAATTCCACAAAGGATATTCAATCATTCTACTAATGTATTCAATAGCATCGACAAATCCCACCTTGTCGAATGTCAAGTTATGCCCTTGCCAAAAATACATTATACTGCCTTTTAGCCTCATCATTCTTATATCTTCATTCCAATCTAACTCTAATTTCTTGCACCCATTCAATGAATATTTTTGCCAACCTGAATTATATACTGCTTCAAGTTCGCAATTAGAAAAGTTTGGATTATCTTTGTCTCCTAGAAATGATGAGGCTGATATGAAGTCAATCATTTTAATATCCAATTAGGGAAGGTTTCAAGCCTTCCCTTTGTTTTTATTATAGGATTTCCTTCTTTACCAACTCATGTGCGTAAGACAAAGCATCATCCTTAAACTCTATGCTTCCCATTTTAGGAAAAAAAAAGATGTGGAATGTAGTTCCATTGTCGGGAGTGAAAAGCACTATCAAATCCCCTGTATCTGATGCCTTTGTAACTTTGCCTTCTTCGTTGCTGATTCCGATTGTTCCGTAACCGAATAACAACGGATAATCAATGCATCTAAAGATTTCAGTTCTGCAAGTGTATGGCTTAAACTTCTTTAATGGTGACACTTCAGACACTTTGAATTTGCCCAACAATTGCCCTTTCTTGCCTTCTGCTTTTGCTCTTCCTTTGTTCTGAACTTTTGCCATGTCAAAATCACTGATGCTTAATCTTTCAGGAAGAATTGAATCAGTTTGCGAATAGTAACTAGAAGCAGTGTCTGCTTTCAGCTTATAGACAAAATGAATCATCTGATTTTTAATGAAAATTTCATTCATTTTAATATCCTCCTGTTATTTAGATGAAACATAGTGATTCTGCAGAAATGATTCCAAATCTGCCCTTTTCACATAGATTTTTCTTCCGAACTGACTGAATGGGATTTTTCTTGAATCCCTGTAAGTCTGCCATGTCTTTTGCGACACACCGAGCAATCTTCTTGCTTCTGAAGATTCCACCCACTGCCCATTCACTTCTTCTTCTGACTTCTTTTGAAGAATGGCTTTCAAAGAAGCAATTTCTGATGTGATGCTTTTCCATGCTACTTCAGGAAGCACCACCATTGAAAGATTATTTCCTTCCATTTCCATTGAAAAATAAAATAATTGAACTTTGTTTTTATTTAACACTGCAAATGTATTTCAGTATAAAACAATAGAATGGATAATAAGAAAGGGAAAATAAGCACTCTTATTTTCCCTTTGAATATCAGGTAATTATCAAGCATTTTATGAACTGATGAGGCTTGAGTCATTCCTGTTGGCTTCCTGAAGCCTCATCTTTAGATAGATTCTTATATGATTTTATCCAATATCTTACATAATTTTGTTTGTCATGATTATCTAATATTTCCCAATCTTCCCATGTGTATGAAGTCAATTGCTTATTATAAACTAGAAAATCACCTATAAGGCAATAGCCTTCAGTCTTGTTCAATTTTGAAAACAAGTCATTTTGTTTCATTTTGTCGGAAATGAATTTGCCCAATCTAGGCAAATATTTTCTTTCTCTTCCTATTGTCTTGATTCTATTTTTTCTCTTCTTCTCTTCTTCTTCGGCAAGTGTTTTCAAAACTTCATCAGAAGAATTGACTGAAAATGGCTTTTTGTCAAAGCCGACATTCGGAAAGAAACATGTGTGCATAGTTTCATATATAGAATCATCTAATAATGAAATAATATAATCCTTGATATATCCATTTATTTCTATGTCTTGACTTCCTTTGTTTGGAATGTCTGCTGATAACTTTATGTTCTTCCCATGCTTAAGAAGAAGAATGGCTTTTGAAAAAATTTCTAAACTATTGGGCAGTAAGTCGAATGTAATACTATTAATATTAATCACAGGCTGATATTTAATATTGTCAAATAGAAGCAGTAAGGAAAGAAGGTCTTTATCTGAAAGTTTATCTTCTAATTTATATCTTTTGATTATCATTAGATACACATCAGCATCATCTTCAAGTATATTTCTTATGTCAGTATCATTCGGCTTGCCTTCTTTTTCTAACATCATTTGGATTTGATGTTCATGAAAAGTCAAACTATCCAAAATATCAAAATCTGTACCTTCACGACATACTTCTTCCCATTCTTCCCATTCTTCCCAATCTTCTTTAGTAAATTCCCAAAGTGTTTTTTCCATACTCAAAACTTTAATTAAACCATAGCATAAAAATTCTTATGCTTTTGTTAAACAATAAAGGACTATAGTCTTTCTAACAGCTGTTTCAATGTGGCTGAATCTAGATTCTTCAACTGCTTCAAAAGTCTCTCTGTTTCTTCTTCTCTGTGGAATACATTCTGCATAGTTTTATCCTGTGTTTCTGTGTCTAGCTTTTTCAGATATGTTTGCGTAGTCTTTATGTCAGTATGTCCTAGAATGGACTTTATATCGTAAATACTACCTGTGTTCTTTCTTGCCAAATCTGCAAATGAATGTCTTGCAATATGCATGCTTATATTTTTTGCTATACCTGACATTTCTGCTAGTTTCTTCAGGTATTTATTAAGAAGTGCATTGCTTGACCCGATAGCCTTTTTTAGATTCTTCACATCATCTGCAGAAAGTGAATCTTTTTGTTTTGCGGTGATTGCCTTTGCGTATGATGCTGAATTATTCAGATATGGGAAAATGTATGTTGATGATGGATTGTCAATGTCGATATATTCCTTCAGTATCTCCACTGCTTCAGATACAAGAACTATGTTTTTTGCTTTGTCGGTTTTGTCCATCGTATATTTAAGTCTGTAGCAATTTTCTTCTTTCGACACGAAACACCCCCTTAATTGCACCATATCACCACATCGGACACCACCACAATAAAAAGCAAGAAGGAAGCAGTTTCTAGCATGCCATAAGCAACTATCCTTTTCCAAATCCAAAGCCTTCAATGATTCGATTTCTTCGAGTGTTAATTTTTCTTTTACATTTGCTTCTGTGCATTTGCATTCGTATTTGCTGAATGGATTCTTTTCTATCTTCAATCCTTCATCTTCTAACCTATTAACACCCCTGAAGAATATAGCCTTGAAAATCTTCATCATCTTACGAATAGTGTTTTGATTCAAAAGCAAGCCTTTTCTGCAATTGTTAGGGCAGTTATGAAGGAATTTATCGAAAGCATTCAGAAAAGCAAATGTGATGTCATTAAATAGCAAATCCTTCGTAAATTCCTTCTGCATCATATCCCAATCATTCTGCTTTCTGATTATTACATCTTCAGGCTTCACTCCATTCACGAAACATTTCAATCTTCTTATGAAACAATTATACTGCTGAAAATTTGCGTATTGCCCCAAATCATATAATTCTTGCATGTTACATTCTGCAAAATCGAAAAATGAGAATGATTTGTTGAGTGTGTTGTTTTCGATTTTTCGCAATGTGTCTACTATGGCTTTAGAAGTGACTTCTTCACCACTTTCTTTAACTTTGTCTTCAGCTTCCTTCGCTTTAATCAGCAAATCTTCAAGCCTTCTATTTAATGCATGGTACTCAATGCATGACTTTCTAACTACTTCTTCTTTTGGATTCCAATAATCAACAGAATCCAATTCAACAGAAGTCTTATATCTTGCTAACTTTCTATTTTGTGTTACAGAAAGATATATTGGAAAAGTTCCCTTCTTCGTGGAAGTCAATTCTTCCTTTTTCTTCTTTGTTCCTTCCTGATTCTTCAATCCAATCAGCAAAGTAAAATGAAATGTTGCCATATCTCAATCAATTTAATATCCGATTCAAAGATATGACAAATTTGGAATTTACTGAAACATTACTGAAACATTTTTTATATTAAATTACATTCTATTACATTTTGTGTGTTGCGTAAAATGTTGTAATATTGCAATATAGATTATTTATAGAAGGATTTGAAAATATACAAGTATAGATTTTCGAGTCCTAGTAGGACAACAAGAAAAAATGGAGACTTGTAGACGGAATGTTTACAAGTCTTTTTTGTTTTTTCCCGACAATGCCTGAGTGCCGACTGTCTATTAAGGCAACTAATAACAGGTGAAGAACAACAATCGCAGAGCTTGGTAGATCTAGAGTCGTTTTTTTTACCTGCCCGCAATAAAAATGAATCAAACAGAACCGACGTCGTATATAATAAGTAGACGCTTGGAAAACCAGCAAACATTTTTTGCAAATATTACTTTTCTGCATTAATTTTGTATCTATTGATTCTAATATAATTATGGATAAAAGACAAACGACTCCGTGGGCTTGGATCCCCACATTATATATGGCGGAGGGTGCTCCATATTTTGCAGTGAACACTCTTGCGATGCTTTTCCTTTCAGAAATGGGTCTGAGCAATACAGACGTGGCTCTCTACACCTCTTGGATGTATTTGCCGTGGGTTATCAAACCGTTTTGGAGTCCGATTCTCGACCTGTTCGGAAGCAAGAAGATGTGGGTGGTGGTGATGCAGTTTATTGTCGCTATTGCTCTTGGAGGAGTGGCGTTCACAGCTCCGTGTGACTTCTGGCTCAATGCGTCGTTGGCATTTTTTTGGCTCTGTGCGTTTGCCTCTGCCACTCACGATATAGCTGCCGACGGATTGTATATCCTTGCCCTCGACACCAACCAGCAGTCGTTCTTTGTGGGAATACGAAACACATTCTATCGAATAAGCACTGTGCTGTGTCAGTGGGGGTGTCTGGTGCTGGCAGGTCAGTTGTTTGAGAAGAATACCGTCGACGGAATGGATGTTATTCCAGCACATGCTAGCGCCTGGAGCACCGTCTTCTATATAATGGCAATCGCGTTTCTCTTTTTGTCCGTTTATCATTTTGCGTTTTTGCCGAATGACAAAAAACGTTTGGAAATCGGTCGTACGTCTGATGATGAAATGTTGTCTGTAGAGACGTACGGTCGTACGTCTCAGAATGGAACCGACGCACAGAATACTCTCGGATTAGATGGAATCGTAGCGTCGCTCAAGAATAATTTTAAATCATTTTTTGCCAAATTCACAGGCAGGGAGCTTATTCTCGCTCTTCTTTTCATCTTCACATACCGTCTTGGTGAGGCTCAGCTTGGAAAGATCGCGCAGCTCTTTTTGAAGGACACATATGAGAATGGCGGACTAGGATTGTCGTTGACAGATGTCGGCAATATCTACGGTCTGGTCGGAGTGATCGCGCTGATGACAGGAGGGGTGCTTGGCGGAATCGCAGTGTCGAGATATGGATTGAAAAAGATGATGTTCCCGATGCTGCTGTTTATGAATATCCCTAATGTGGTCTATATATTTTTGAGTTCTACACAGACCGCATTCCTTCCGACTATCTATACCATGGTGGCGATTGAGCAGTTTGGCTACGGATTCGGATTCACAGCGTTCACTCTCTATCTTGTCTATATATCGCAAGGAAAATATTCAACTACACATTATGCTATCTGCACAGGTTTGATGGCGCTCGGAATGATGATCCCGGGAATGATAGCTGGATATATGCAGGAGACGTTGGGATACACAAACTTCTTCGTGTGGGTATGCATCTGTACGATTCCACCGTTTTTCATAGCTCCATTGCTTAAAATCGACAAAGAGTTTGGAGTTAAATAATATATAGAGTGTCCGACCGTATTTTCTCATTATTTGTTTTCTCCGTTGAGGCGTTTCCCACACAAAAATCCTCGTACTAAAACAAATACAAGAAATGATTCCGATAAATAATGTAAAAAATCAAAAAAAACGTATTTTTGCGTCTCAGTATATAAACTTAAACTTAAAATAAATGAAGCTAACAGGAAGAAGAACATCCAGCAATGTGGATGACAGACGTGGAGTAAGCGGTAAGGCAGTTGCAGGAGGAGGAAGCCTTTTGGTTGCTGCAATCGTAGGTATTTTCACATACATGCAGACAGGCAGTGTTGTATCTGGACTATCAGCAGGTTGGAATTCATATTCAAGCCAGCCAAAGGTTGAGACAGGTAGTGGCTACACTCCGACAAAAGAGGATGAAGAGAAATATCAGTTCGCAGCGCAGATCCTTGCAGGTACAGAGGATGTGTGGACAGAGATCTTTAAGAATTCTGGTATGACATATAAAGCCCCAAAGATGGTAGTGTTCCGTGGATCTGTGTCGTCAGCGTGTGGAAATGCCACTTCTGAATCAGGACCTTTCTATTGTTCTGGTGATCAGGCTGTATATATCGACCTTGATTTCTTTGATCAGTTGGAAAACAATTATGGTGCAAAGGGAGATTTCGCAAAAGCATACGTTATCGCCCATGAGGTGGGTCATCATGTGCAGTATCTTCTTGGCACGTTGCAGAAGGTTTCACAGCAGCAGGCTAGAGTTTCTCAGGTAGAGAGCAACAAGTTGAATATCCGTCTTGAACTTCAGGCTGATTTCTTCGCAGGTGTTTGGGCTCACCACGACAATGCCAAATACAATTCAATGGAAGTCGGAGATATAGAGGAAGGCTTGAATGCCGCATCAAAGATTGGTGACGACTATCTGCAGCAGCAGGCTTATGGACGCACTCAGCCAGAAACGTTCAACCACGGAACATCAGCACAGCGTTCACGTTGGTTGAAGAGAGGTTTTGAAACTGGTGATCCAGGCAAGACAGCTTCGTCTATCTTTGAGTTGCCAGACGCACAGTTGTAAGAAATTCACAATTATGAATGCTAAATGCTGAATTATATGGCATTAGGCATTAATAAAAAGAGAGGGGGATCAAAACTAAAAGTTTTGGTTCCCCTCTTAGTTGATCTGGCACCGTTGGTACGTGGGACGATCGCAACGGCACATAATTCCGCCAGCGTAGGTTTTTAACCCTACGTGTGGAAACCAAGCACCGATGGTGCGTGGAACGATCGGCAGATAAGTGCCAACGGCACATAATCCCGCCAACGTAGGGTGTAACCCTACGGATATCTATGCTCATGTGTCAATCGACAGGAGAGCACCAACGGTGCGTTATCAGACAACGGAGAGCAGAACCCTACGGATTAATCCCATAAATAACGTTCGTTATACTCAACATCGTAAAGTTTCAAAAATTCTAAAATTTCTTCCTGATATATGCGTGCTTTGTGATGTTGTTCTTGATTACTAACATAACGGATCGCCATGTCTAAATGTGATTTCCCAATAGAAAATGCTCCATAACCTTCTTGCCAAGCAAAGTTTCTATAATGATCACCTAATGACTTAATAAAATGGGAAGAACTTGCTTTTACATTTTTTACGACATCTGCAATTGCTATCTTCCTACTCAATCTAAAAAGAATATGTACATGATTTTGAACACCTCCCACACGAATGACATCACAGCCTAAATTGTTTAGAATTCCACCAAGATAATTGTGGATTTGGGTATAATCTTCTTTTTTAATCATGGGCACCCTATATTTTGTGCTAAAAAACAGGTGTACATAAATTTGGGATAATGATTGTGGCATAATTGTTTTTTTGTACGTGATACTTAATTTTGATACAAAATTATAAAATTAATTTTATCAAGCATCTTTATTTTTGTTTTTTTGCAGATATCGCCCGTTCCGGGCTCTGGCATAGGGAATATGTCATATCTCTCTCATAGGGTTGAAACCCTATGGTGGAGGGCTTTGCACCATTGAAGCCAAAAAGAGGGCATATCATTTTGATACACCCTCTTTATAGTATTTTCAAACAGATGTTATTTCAACATCGGATTGTTCAATTTCACAGGAGACGTTGCTGTCGCCTCAAGTTCTCCCGTCAACACTTTTACAACTGCTTTCTGTGTGAATGTGTCGATGCTGTAGGCATTGATCTTAGTTGGGACGATTCCTTCGTAGATCTCCAATGAATAAGGGTTTGCATACGAGATTGCGATCTTTTTCTTTGGATCCAACATGTTGGCTGTCCATACTCCGAACGACTCCTTGTTTTTCAACAAGCATGTTCCAAGTGGGTGGAAATAACGGTTCTCGAAGCAAACAAGTATCTTATCGTAGTTGTTCAATGAGTCGATTCTGTATCCCCAAGCGTAGAAGTGTGGGTTCTCAAGAATATCCACGCTGAATCCACGGCTCTCCAACTCTCTCTTTGTGACTGCGAATTTCTCCACCGTCATCTGCTCTCCAATCTCGATAAGTGCGATTCGTTTGCCGTTTTCTGCCTTGATAGGAAGAAGACTGTCGCTGTTCTCAACCACTGTGATGGCTTTGTCTGCAACTGCTGCTCCTGTTTTTTTCACAAATGCTTTGTCTGCATCAGTCATTGGAGTGGCAATCACATGATTCTCTTTCTTGTTGTAGCCGAAGCGTTCACGCATTGCCCAAACGCGCTCAACAGCGTCGTCCAAACGCTCCATCGGAATTTCTCCACGAAGGATTCTTGCCTCGACGGTATCCATATATGCCAATGATGGCCACAAAACGACATCCGCACCAGCTGCAAAACACTGTACCGACACTTCAAGCTCATTTTTGTAGTAGCCTGCGCATCCACCCATGTTGAGCGCGTCTGTGATGATCACACCCTTATAGTTGAACTGGTTTTTAAGCATATCCACCATTAGCTCCTTTGAAAGAGTGGCAGGAGGTAACTGACCGTTGATCTTCTGAGTTTGGAATGCAGGCAACTGAATGTGGCCGACCATGATAGAGGCGGCACCACCGTCGATCAAACCTTTGAATAGCTTTCCGAAAGAGTTCATCCACTCTTCTTTCGACAATGAGTTGGCTGTAGTCACGATATGCTGGTTGCGCATTGTCACACCGTCGCCAGGGAAATGCTTGACAGTGGAGATGATTTTTTTAGAGTGAAGACCGTTGATCTGACTTTTCAAGATAGGAAGAGCCTTCTCCACGTCGTCGGAAACAGAACGTTCAACTACTAATTCCTGAAGAGGATTCATGTTAAGGTCTGACACTGGATGAAGAAGCCAGTTGAATCCCATCTCACGAGCCTCCATAGCGATAGCCTGTTCAGAATCGTAGGCTAGGGCAGTGTCCGCCGCAGCTCCAAGCGACATTCCTACAGGAAGATGCGTGTATTTAGAATATGTCTCGCCGATACCTCTTTCGAAATCCTCACACACAAGCATCGGCACTTTCGAATATTCGTTGTACTCCTTCAAAATCTCAGGCAACACTGCCAATGGATCTTTTGGAGCGTATTTCTCTTTCAAATACCAGTCCGCAATAAACAAACTGCCGACTGGATATTTTTCCAAAAATCCTTTGATTGATCCGTTTCCAGCTGCTTTATGGTCTTCGGTTAAGGCGACTACCATCATTGTCTGTCCGATCTTTTCACGAAGCGACAGAGATTTCCAAGATGTGTCTTTCGCAATAGGAGTGTTGTCGGTAATGGAAGAATTGTCTGCAGTCGACGCTGCGTCTCTTTTGTCAGCGGTGCGATTACATGATGTTCCAAGCAACAGACCGCATAAAAGTGATAAATAAATTTTCTTCATAAATAATTATAACTTGTAGTTTACTTTGATTTTTCCAGGCATTAAAAGGATGAAAATCTCCACTCAATGCAAACGTTACAAAAATAACAAAATTTAATTATAAATCGGAAATGAGGTATGTGAAATTAAATTATCTTTGCAGTGTACAAAAAAATGAAGAATATGACAGCATTGGAATTGAAACATAACATTAGAGTGTCGACAGAAATGTTGGGGAATGATGAATCTGCGTTAAGTGACGTCCTGAATTATATAAGAAATCTTTTGAAAAAGAAGAAAATGGTTGAGGATGACGCTTTTGCCGATTTGACTGGAGCATGGGAAAATGATGGCAAGAGTGTAGAGGAGGTTGTTAATGAAATTAGAAAAGCAAGAGTAAGCGGAAAAACGAGAAAATTAGTAGATTTGGATTAGTTAAGGTGTTTTTATGGAACAGTACATTACAACTAACAAACAATTCTTTCTGAAGAAGCAAAAAAAAATGGTTGTATAAATTGAGGATTGTTAAGGGCGGAACGCCCTAACTCACTCTCATCCGCGAGCCCAGAGGGCGAGCGGTAAAAATGCGTTTTTTGTAAATTATAAGTGCTCGCCTTCGGCTCGCACTAGAGGGGGGGAGGAAGGGCGTTCCGCCCTTTGGAATCCTCAAGTACAATGAACTATTTATCGGTCATAAACTGCTAAAATGCCAATTTTGAATAAAAAAGGCCACACATTTCTGTATGGCCTAATTATGAATTATGCGTTACGTATTACGCATCGCATTAATATGATCTTGCGAACAATACTCTGCACTTGCTTGGTTTGCCAGTCACCATACATTTGCCTGGCTCTTTGTCGCCGGCGATGTAAGAATCAAATGGCACGCAGCGGATTGTTGCCTTTGTCTCTTCCTTGATAAGAGCCTCTGTCTCAGCTGTTCCGTCCCAGTGAGCAAGAATGAATCCACCTTTCTCGATCTCTGTCTTGAACTCCTCGTATGTGTCGACGCTCTTGATACTTGCGTTGCGGAAATCAAGAGCTTTTTTCAACATATTAGCCTGAATGTCAACAAGAAGCTTCTCTACGTATGACACTGTATCTGAAAGGTTGATGCTCTCCTTTGTCAAGTTGTCTCGACGAGCCACTTCAATAGTGCCGTTCTCCAAGTCTCTTGCTCCCATACAAAGTCTTACTGGAATTCCCTTCAACTCGTATTCAGCAAACTTAAATCCAGGACGCTTCTGTGAATCATCGTCATATTTGACGGAGATGCCTTTCGACTTCAACTCCTTAATGATTGGATCCAACTTTTCTGCGATGGCATTTTTCTGGTCGTCTCCCTTGAAGATTGGGACGATAACCACCTGGATTGGAGCCAATTTTGGAGGAAGCACAAGTCCGTTGTCGTCTGAGTGTGTCATGATCAATGCTCCCATCAAACGAGTGGAAACTCCCCAAGATGTAGCCCAAACGTAGTCCATTCCTCCCTCTCTGTTCTGGAACTGCGCGTCGAATGCTTTTGCGAAGTTCTGACCCAAGAAGTGTGATGTGCCGCTCTGAAGGGCCTTTCCATCCTGCATCAAAGCCTCGATTGTATATGTGTCGACTGCTCCTGCGAAACGCTCTGTCTCACTCTTCACACCCTTGATCACTGGCACTGCCATCACGTTTTCTGCGAAATCGCCGTATACGTGAAGCATCTTCTGTGCCTCTTCCTCTGCTTCCTCGCGAGTCTCGTGGGCTGTGTGTCCCTCCTGCCACAAGAACTCAGCTGTACGCAAGAATGGACGTGTACGCATCTCCCAGCGCATCACGTTTGCCCACTGGTTGCAAAGGATAGGAAGATCACGGTAGCTGTGGATCCATCCCTTATATGTGTTCCATATGATAGTCTCTGAAGTAGGGCGGACGATTAGCTCCTCCTCAAGTTTTGCCTCTGGGTCGACAACAACGCCGTCTCCAGTCTCATTTGTCTTCAGACGGTAGTGTGTCACAACAGCACACTCTTTAGCGAATCCCTCTACGTGCTCGGCCTCTCTTGAGAGGAAAGACTTAGGGATTAGAAGAGGAAAATATGCGTTGACGTGGCCTGTCTCCTTGAAACGTCTGTCAAGCTCAGCCTGCATCTTCTCCCAAATGGCGTAACCATAAGGTTTGATTACCATACATCCTCTGACAGGCGACTGCTCTGCAAGGTCTGCTTTTACTACCAAATCATTGTACCACTGTGAGTAGTTCTCTGCACGTGGGGTCAATTCTTTTGCCATATATGTTCTTATGTTTTTCTCTTAGTTTAACACTGCTTTGAAGCGTTTGATGAACTCGTCTGCGTCTGCTTTAGTCAGGCACAAAGGTGGAAGAAGACGCAATACATGTGTGCCGCTGCATCCTGTGAACACGTGCTGCTCGAACACTAGTTTTGTACGGATCTCTTTGTATGGCACCGTCAACTCGATTCCAATCATCAATCCTCTGCCTCGTACATCTGCGATAAGCGGAGACGAGATGGTTTTCAACTGCTGCATCAGATAGTCGCCTACCTCTGCCGCATTGGCTATCAAGTTTTCTTTCTCCATGATGTTGAGCACGCTGATCGCTGCCGCGCAACCAAGATGGTTTCCTCCGAATGTTGTGCCAAGCTGACCGTATACGGCCTTGAACTTAGGTGAGATCAACACTCCAGCCATAGGGAATCCGTTTGCGATACCTTTTGCCACTGTGATCATATCTGGTTTGACGCCAAGGTGCTGGTGGGCGAAGAACTTACCGCTACGTCCGTAACCACACTGTATCTCGTCGCAGATAAGCACTGTCTCATATTTGTCGCAAAGCTCACGCAATCCGCTCAAAAATTCTTTTGTCACCATACGTATGCCGCCTACTCCCTGAATGCACTCAAGAAGCACAGCACACACGTCGCCTTTGGAAATCTCCTTCTCCCAAGCCTCCAAATCATTGATTGGAAGGTATGTGACGTGATTGTTTGCGTTGATAGGCGCGATGATCTTCGGATTGTTGGTTGCCTCGACAGCAAGTGAGGTACGGCCGTGGAAAGCCTTTTCCAAAGTCAAGATACGTGTTCTGCCGTTAGTGAACGACGCAAGTTTCAATGCGTTCTCGTTTGCCTCAGCTCCTGAGTTGATCAAGAATAGTGAATAGTCGTCGTAGCCGCAAGCCTTTCCAAGCTTTGCTGCCAACTCCTGCTGAAGCTTATTGATCACTGAGTTGGAATAGAAACCAAGTGTCGCTACCTGGTTGCTGATCGCTGATACATATTCAGGATGCGCGTGACCTACAGAGATAACGGCGTGTCCGCCATACAGATCAAGATACTCCTGACCTTTGTCATCCCATACCTTGCATCCTTTTCCCTTTACGATGTTGACATCGAAGAGTGGATATACGTCAAATAGATTCATTATTATATGTATGAATTATTGTTCTTTTATAATTTACGTTGGCACATGACTGTTGGCTATAAGCTATCTTAGAATGCCACTGATTTCAGATTCAAGCCCATCTTCTCGTCAAGACCGAACATGAGGTTGAAATTCTGGACTGCCTGACCAGACGCACCCTTCAACAGATTGTCGATCATAGAGATGATAAGTAGTTTGTTGCCATGCTTCTCAACGTGAACGATGCCCTTGTTGGTATTCACCACCTGTTTCAAATCTGGATTCTTGTCCATCACAAATGTGAACGCTGAATCTTTGTAGAAATCCTTGTATAGCTTGATTGCTGCCTCTTCGTCAAGATCACACTCTGTGTACTGGCTTACGTAGATTCCTCGAGAGAAGTCGCCACGTACAGGAAGGAAGTTGATGTCCTTGTCGAATGATGGCTGAAGGTTTCTGATTGTCATGCCAATCTCGATAAGATGCTGGTGCGTGAACGCCTTGTAGATGGAGATGTTGTTGTTTCTCCAGCTGAAATGAGATGTCGCACCTGGCTTTACACCTGCTCCTGTTGAACCTGTGATTCCGTTAGTGTGGATTTCGTTCTTCAACAAACCAGCTGCGGCAAGTGGAAGAAGTCCAATCTGGATGGCTGTCGCGAAACAACCAGGGTTGGCTAGCTTAGTGGCTTTCTTGATTCTCTCTCTGTTGACTTCTGGCAAACCATAAACGAAACCGTTGCTCTCGTCTCTGTAGTCTTGAGAAAGGTCGATGATCTTTACGTTTGCTGGCACGTCGTGGCTCTCCAAGAATTTCTTGCTGTCGCCGTGACCTGAGCAGATGAACATTGCGTCGATCGAATCAAACGGCAACTCTTCCGTAAACTTCATCTCAGTCTCACCGAACAAACCTTCGTGAACCTCGTATAAATAATTGCCAGCATTACTTGTGCTGTTGACAAATTTGATCTCAACTTGTGGGTGGTTTACTAGGATTCTTAGCAACTCACCTGCGGTGTATCCTGCACCACCTATGATTCCAACTCTTACCATCGTTTAAAAATTTTTACAAAATTACCAAAACAAAATTATAATTCATAATTCGCAATGCATAATTCGATGGATTTTATGTGATTCCGTGGATGACGGTAGGGATGATGAATTAAAAATGAAAAATTAAAAATGAATAATGAATAATGATGGCATAGGGCTTACGCCCTATGCTGGGATTGCGTATTGTAGTCATAGGGCTTATGCCCTATGCTGGGATTGCGTATTGTAGTCATAGGGCTTATGCCCTATGCTGGGATGTGTCGCACCTACGGTGCTTAGTGGGTGTATTTTTTCTTTCTGAGGAATAGATAGATTGCGGCGAAGATGCCGAGCAATAGCACTGGGAGCAGGACGTTGAGTATCTGCCAGAATTGGCGTGCTCCGATCGACGATGCTTTGTTGAGCAGTCGGAGCTTCACTTCTCGATTACGCAGCTGCATCCATCCGTCGTCATCTGTCAGATAATTGACACAGTTGAGAAGGAAATCGCTGTTTCCAAACTGTTGGTTCATATACTGGTCGTAGCCTAATGGCAACACTTGTGCGTTGGCTCCGTACCCCTGCACGTCATTGCGTATGACATCCGCGTCTGCCACAACAATCATCTTGGTAGGCACACTGGAATCTTTCTTCGCCGTTGTCGCTTGTATTCCCTCCGGCACCATGCGGTTTTTGAAGATTGATGAGAATTGTCCCTCAAGAAGCGCGGCGGTCATCATATTGCGGATGTTGAAATAGTATCCTGTCTTCTCCACGTTGATGATATCCATGCTTACGATCGACGGAATTGTCTGCACATGTGTGCTCGACGATGTCAGAAGCAATGGAGTCTTCTCTATTTTTGTCGTGTCGCCGACAAAATCCATTGAACTGACAAATTCTGTCTTCACGGGTGTGACGTTCTTGGAAATCGTATGGTAGGGATTGGTGATCAACAATGGCGAATAATACCATGGGGCTGGTTTGAAATCTGGCGCGTCGCCCTCCCTTGCCATGTTCACTGGTATCATCGAGCATTGCACATCCTGAAGCAAAACTGGATTGATGCGCACTCCGTAGCGGAATAGCTGGTCGTCCAAGTTGACGGAATTGACTATACCGATCGTTTGCGACTCTTTGCTCAGACTGTCTAATGAGATCTTCACTCCGTCGACAAGCCACAACACTTTTCCTCCATTCATTATATATTGGTCGAGCACATATTTGTCTTTTTCTGGAAGAGCCGACGTCGGACCGGCAACTATCACTGCCGCGTATGCATCAAGTACATCTGTACGGTTGCTGATCGCTCCGAAGTCGATGCTGTAGTATTCGCTCAGTGTCTTTGTGAAATCGTAGACGTATTGCTCTGGCCACTCTCCGTGCCCCTCCAGGAATGCGACACGTGTGTCTCTTTTGTCTACAAGCAGACGAAGAACATTCGTAAGCTCATATTCCAAACTCTGCTCGGAAAGGTTCAGATTCTCCTCTCCGCTTTTGCCTTGCACATTTTTCAACAGACAGACTGGTCGTGTGACTTTCTTTCCGCTGGTCTCCTTGTATGAAATCTCTGCCCATGGAAAGACTACCTTCATTGTCGGGTTTCCTTCCGCATCCTTATCGTAGACGGGAATGCGTCGCAAACCACGTTTTTCCAATTCCTCATACTTCTTGTCGCGGGCTTTGGCATTATCCGCTGCCGATGGATTGACAAACTTATATGAGAATCCGCCTCCAGCGTAGACATTGAATTCGTCCAGCATCTCCTTTGTCGCCTTACGCAGACGAAGGAATCCTGCATTCAGATCTCCATCAAGATATACGACGACGGAAATATCACCGTCGGCATTCCTCAACATATTTTTAGTGTTGTCAGAGATGCTGTAGCGCTTCTCCTGTGTCAAGTCTAATCTGAAGAAAAAATTGTCAGAAAAGACGCAGAATGCGATTGCCACCACCGCTACAATCGCAAGAAGGTATTTATATATGTTTTTGATATTCATCGAGTATGAAAAGAGTCTTTACTTAAACGATAGTTACAATCTTGATGATAAATTGGTGAGTTCACGCTGCTGGGAAGATTTGAATTCCATCTGACATTACTTGTTTACGAAAGAAATCGCTTATGTTTTTGTTGTTTCTCACAAGATCTACCTTACATCCAAGTATCTCTTCTAGATAATCCGCAGCAGTACATGCTAGAAAAAATTTGGGTGGCATATCCACAAACACATCTACATCACTTCCCTCATGATGCTCGTCTCTGGCAACGGATCCGAATAGGATTAGAGACCGAACTCCAAATCTTTCGGCAAGTTCGGCAATGTGTTCCGTCAATATTTGTATGTATTCTTGTCTTGTTTTCATAAGCGTTATCCACTTAGAATTTACAAATATAGTAAAAAAAGCAAAAAGCTTAAAGCCCAAAGCTATATGCCAAAAGCCAGCCGCAATGTCATCTCCACCTCAGACTCTCCAGCAATCTGATGATGTCCTCACGTATATATTCACGCACAGGTGCCACCGAATCCTGGTTGGGAGTGTTGTTGAAATAGAGAGCTCCACGGAAGAAATGCTTCACGCTGTCGGTCGCCACAAACTGTATGGCTGAGGCTGTGTTGCCCTTCAGCTCGTAGAGTAGGGCATACACTTTAGCCGAATCATCGACATAAGGCTGCTCTGTGATGTCGTCTGCCTTGATCGTATGCTTGTAGACGAAGGAGCGAGCATCTTCATTCACCTCTCTGAAATTGCCGTCCACATGTTTGTAGCTGCAATAGATTCTTGCGTTGAGGCGAGGATAGACGACATCCACCCAATATGGCTCATCTTTTGTCGCCTTTCTCTCTATGGCGGCTACGTTAGCGTAGTCGAACAAGTAGGGGAAAGAGTCGTTGTCGAACTTGACATAGTTTTTCTCCGGCAATTCGATGCGGAAATAGCCGCGCGGACGAGGCACATCGTTGGAGCATCCGCTTGTGATGACGGTGATGATGACCGTCATTATTGAAATCACCAGTAGTCTACTTCTTTTCATCTGGCAAACGTAATTTGATCTTTTTAATTCTTCTTTTATCCACCGACACGATCTTGAAGATGTATCCTTCATGGATTATCTCATCTCCGAGCGACGGAATGTCTCCCTTCAGCGACAATATCAGTCCTGCCACGGTGTCTGCATCCACGTCGAGAGCCTCAAACACACTCGCGTCGATCTTCTCGATCTTATAGAAATCCGACAGAGGCATCTTGCCTTCAAGGAGATAGTTGCGTTTGTCGAGCTCCGTGTAGAGCTTCTGCTCTACGTCATGCTCGTCGCTGATGTCGCCGAAGATCACCTCCAGGATATCTTCCATCGTTACTATTCCTGATGTGCCGCCAAACTCATCCACTACGATCGCCATGTGCATTCGCTTCACCTGGAACTCACGTAGCAGATCATCAATCTTTTTTGATTCCGGCACAAAGAACGGGGCACGGATAAGATGTTGCCAATTGAAGTCGTCGCCACGGTCGAGATAGTTCAGAAAATCCTTTACATACAGAATACCCTTCACATTATCCACTGAGCCGTCGTACACAGGCATACGTGAATACTCGTTGTCGCGGATCACTTTAAGCACATCCGTATATTTGTCGCTGTAGTTGACAGCCACCACATCTACTCTTGGACGGAGAATTTCCCCCACCGAAACGCTTCCGAAAGTGACGATGCTCTCCAGAATATCTTTTTCCTCTTTATCTTTTATGGAGTCGGAGTGCAACGTCTCAGACAGCTCATCGAGCGATATGTTTTTTTGTCGTTTCACCTCCAGTCTGCAAGCGATAAACTCTGTATGCTTTAGCAGAGCTGCGAAAGGATAAAGCAGGAATGAGGCGATCCTCACCGGTTTCGACATATAGTAGAGACAAGCCACTCTGTCTTGTTTGCTGATTTTGTGAGGCAACACGTCGGCAAATAAAAGAATCCAAATGAACGTTGCCAAAAGAATGAGCATCGTCAATATTGTCCTCTGGCAAGCGTGGCCTTGAGTGTCTTCACATCCTCCAATATTTATCACATATATAATATGGAAGGCGATGGCAATTAATACAGCGGTTGAGCACCAATAACCTAGCACCACAGCCGATAACGATTGCTTATCATCGTTCAGCAGACTCTTCAATCCGGAGTATCCAGCTGAATTATTCTTCATGATCTTCTCTTTGTCGGAATCCGACAGCGAGAATAGAAAGTATTCACAATAAGAGAATACAAAAACCGCAATAGACCCAAGCAGCCAACATAGAGCTGCCAAACCATACGTACACCATTCCGGCAAGGGAACGGAATCAGCCGAACTATCCAACAGTAATGAAATGTCCAAAATAAATATTTTAGTTAAACATAGAAAATTATTCGCAAAGATAAGTAATATTAGAAATATATTGTATATTTGCACCGAATTAAAAAATAATTATTAAATAACAGTCAAAAAAGTAATCCAAAATGAACAAGGTTTTTTTGGTAGGTAACGTAGGTAAAGATCCAGAGGTAAAGTATTTGGATCAGGGTAAGGTTGTGGCTACATTTCCGGTTGCGACAACAGAGAGAGGATTTACAGCGCCAGACGGCACTGTAGTGCAGCCACAGACAGAGTGGCACAAGGTTGTGGCGTGGGGACACAGTGCAAAATTCGCTGAACAGTACATCAAGTGTGGCAACAAAGTCTTCATTGAGGGCAAGCTGTCGACAAGAAGTTGGGTGGATTCGGCAGGAGTGACCCGCTATTCGACAGAGGTCGTGGTGGTCAACTTGGAAGGTATGACGGCGGGCAAGCCTAAGGAAGATGAGGCTCCGACTCCGACAGCACCTCCGTTTTAAATGACGTTGGCGGATAGCTTATGGCAGATGGCGAAAGACGTTCGCCATCTGCTAATTTTTTAATAAATTATGAAAATAACAGTACATTGCAAAATTTTTACGAAGTGTCTCAGATAGTGCTTTATAAGCCAGAAGAAGATGTAGTGCTTGAGGTAAAACTTGATAAAAATACTATTTGGTTAAGCCAGCAACAGATAGCTGATTTGTTTGGCGTACAAAAATCTGCTATCTCTAAGCACATGAAAAATATTTTTGGAACAGGAGAATTGGTCCGCGAACAAGTTGTTTCCAAAATGGAAACAACTGCTGCAGATGGGAAAAGATATAAGGTTGATTATTACAATTTGGATTTGATCCTTTCTGTTGGATATAGAGTGAATAGCCGTAATGCCACCCAATTTCGTATTTGGGCTACCAGTGTCCTTCGTGACTATCTTCTTCGAGGGTATTCGATTAACCACCAACTTGTAGCAATGCAGGAACGAATAGATACACGATTTTCCCAACTTGAAGAAAGAGTGTCAAAAAACGAAGAACAGATCAATTTCTTCATCCGGACTAATGTTCCTCCTGTTGAAGGTATATTTTATGAAGGGCAAGTGTTGGATGCCCGCCTCTTTGCGGAACAATTAATACGCATAGCGAAATGCGAGGTGATACTAATAGATAATTATATTGATTCTCGTACGTTTGATATATTAGAATATCGTAATCAGGGCGTAGACGCTACTATTTATGTGGAGCGTATAGGTCGTGGTTTGCAAGCATTACAGTCTACTGCACAAACTCAGAGTGGGCGTATCGTCCGTCTAGCAGAGACTCGTCAACGAGTACATGATCGATTCCTTATCATTGACGATGAAGTGTACCATCTTGGCGCGTCTATCAATGAACTGGGAAAACGTCTTTTTGCATTCTCTCGCCTACAAATGTCAAAGTCGGTTATTATGTGTCAGGTACGAAGTGATAATTAAAAAGAGAACCATTTGCCGTAATCCATTTTTAATAGAATTTGTTTGCCTTTTTTTAATAAAATAGTAATTTTGTAACCCGTTTGTAACCTGTTTTAAGGGAAAAAACTATTAAGTGGATTTGGAGAATCTGTTTGAGAGAAGTGTTCGAAGTGAAAAAGGGCGTTTGTTCCTGACTCTTTCTTGTGTGACAAACCAAACTAATTATTATTATAATAAATTGGTTGGTGGATTGTTATGCTTGGAATAATTAAACGAGGCTATATGTGAAACTGTGGTATGAGTTTGTTCTCAATCACAACAAATTCTGCAAAAAGTCGTTGCAAAATATCCAATAGCGAAATATAGCATAATGTATGATTAAATGATTAATGGTTCAAGAATAATCAATCTTTAATCGTGCTCAGTGGGGAATCTTTTGTTAAATATATACCTAACAGGGAAAATCAATTATGGTACAGTTTAATGTATCTCTAGAAGGAAAGACGGTGCTTGTCACTGGAGCAGCGGGATTCATCGGTTCAAATCTTGTTAAACGTCTTTTTAAGGACGTGAAGAATATCCGTGTCGTAGGACTTGATTCTATTACTGATTACTACGATGTCAATATCAAGTATGAAAGGCTAAAGGAAATCGATAATCTCGGATGTGACTGGACTTTTGTCAAGGGAGACATTGCTGATAGGGCTACTGTCGACAATATTTTCTCTGAATACAAGCCTGCTGTCGTGGTGAATCTTGCGGCCCAGGCAGGAGTACGTTACAGCATCACGAATCCAGACGCTTATATCCAATCTAATCTGATCGGATTCTACAATATTCTCGAGGCATGTCGTCATAATGAAGTGGAGCATCTTGTCTACGCATCGTCTTCAAGTGTCTATGGATCAAATAAAAAGGTGCCATATTCCACAGACGACAAGGTGGACAACCCCGTCTCACTATATGCCGCAACAAAGAAGAGCAACGAGCTGATGGCTCACGCATATTCGAAGCTTTATAATATTCCGTCGACGGGATTGCGATTCTTCACTGTCTATGGC
>OCTW011615260.1_pt1 | contig 52567 bp, 44 predicted proteins | sample 1539671 | NCBI WGS metagenome assembly OCTW01 (sample SAMN02144230, study PRJEB22623) | gut metagenome | biome: sheep rumen | host: Ovis aries | place: New Zealand | reverse complement strand
GTAAATGACCAAATGGTAAATGGTTTTGTCCACTCGTATATCGGTATTACACCGGATTTTGGTTCCGAGAAGCGAGGTTCGACTCCTCGGTGGACAACAAAGGGACAAACCCCACCCTACCCTCCCCACAAGGGAGGGAATTTAATGAAACGGGGTTCGTGTGATGGGATACGGGCAGCGTCACAACTACAATTAACTGCCCCATATTGAGTAACACTTTAAAATCGGCCGTCAGCTATCAGCCATCAGCCGTCAGAAACAAACTGAATGCTGAAAACTGAATACTGAAAGCCCCCAAAAACAATTATGAAAGAATTCGCATTAGCAGGTACTCCGCGTAGCGAGTACGGCAAGAAAGCAGCAAAAGCTTTCCGCGCAGAGGAATTGATTCCTTGCAACATTTACGGTTGCGGTTTGAACTGCACCTTCACCGTAAAAGCGGCAGACGTTCGCAAACTGATTTACACTCCAGACACCCTGATCGTTGACCTCACCGTAGGTGAGTTGAAGACGAAAGCTATCGTGAAGGAACTCCAGTTCCATCCGATGGACGGCAAGGTTCTGCACATTGACTTCCTCGCCGTAGACGAGAAGAAGCCGGTAGTAGTAGAGATTCCTATCCAGCTGAACGGTCTGGCAGAAGGTGTGAAAGCCGGTGGTAAGCTGGTTCAAGCCATGCGCAAGCTGAAAGCATGCGGTATCTACACTGCGTTCCCTGATCGTATCAACGTTGACGTTACCGAGCTTGGTCTGGGTAAGAAGATCGCTGTTGAGGACGTAAAGATCGAAGGTCTGAAGTTCGTTAACCCTGCTGACGCATGCGTAGCAGAGGTGAAGGCAACCCGCCAGAGCAAACAGGCTTAATCGGCTATCAGCCGTCAGCCATCAGCCGTCAGAAGTTGAGCGCTGAGGACAAATGAGGCGAGGCGTATGTCTCGCCTCTAATTTTAAGATATAAACTGAAAGCTGACAGCTGAATGCTGAAAGCCAAATAATATGAAATACTTAATCGTAGGTTTAGGCAATATCGGCGAGGAGTACGCCGGCACACGGCATAACATCGGTTTTATGATGATCGATGCTTTTGCTGCATCGGTGAATGCCCGTTGGGAGGACAAACGATACGGGTTTGTAGCCAGATGCCGCGTCAAGAATGCGGAGATGGTGCTGCTGAAGCCCTCTACATACATGAATCTGAGCGGTAACGCGGTGCGTTACTGGTTGGGACAAGAGAAGATACCGGTGGAGAACATGCTGGTACTGGTGGACGATCTGAACCTGCCGTTCGGTACGATCCGCATCCGCAAACAGGGTTCAAACGGCGGTCACAACGGGTTGGGCAACATACAATCCGTATTAGGAACGGACGCGTACGCGCGCGTGCGGTTCGGTATCGGCAACGAGTTCACCCGCGGAGCGCAGATCAATTTTGTATTAGGCGAATGGACGGACGAGGAGAAGAAGCAGATCGACGAACGGCTGAAGGTCACCACCCAGATCATTCCGAGTTTCTGCTTGGCGGGTATAGACAGGACCATGAATATGTATAATAGCCGTCAGCCATCAGCCGTCAGCCATCAGAACTAGGCCATTAGAGTATGCAAGACTATCACAGATTAGCCATGTGGCAACGTAGCCACCAACTAACTTTAGATATTTATAAAATAACTCAAGCCCAATTCCCAAAGGAGGAATTATTCGGACAAACAAATCAAATTCGGCGTGCAGCCGCATCAATTCCGACAAACATCGCTGAGGGGTGTGGTAGAAATTCACGTGCCGAATTAGCGCAGTTTCTTAATATCGCTGCCGGGTCTGCTTCCGAGGTAGAATATGAGATCCTTCTTGCGAAAGATACAGGATATATTACCATCGAGCAATATAATTGTCTGGCTAAAGAAGTTAGTGAGATACGTAGTATGATTAAAAAATATATGTCACACCTACGTGAAAAAAATCTGAATGCTGATAGCTGAATACTGAAAGCCTGAAAAACAATGGAAGTACGAGTAGATAAATATCTATGGGCGATGCGGATCTATAAGACCCGGAGTATCGCTGCGGATGCGTGCAAGAACGGGCGGATTACCATGAACGGCGTGCAGCTCAAGCCGAGCCGTACTTTCAAGGTGGGCGACACGTTCTCCGTGCGCAAAGGTCCGATCACTTATACCTACAAGGTGCTGCAACTGACCGAGAACAGGCTGGGAGCCAAGTTGGTGCCGGAATATATGCGGGATTGCACTTCTCCCGAACAGTTGGAACTGCTCGAGTTAGCTCGTCTGGCCGGACAAAGCGGCCGCGATCGCGGTACAGGACGACCGACCAAAAAAGACCGGCGGGAGATAGAGACCTTCTTTGATGAGCTGTCAGCCGTCAGCTATCAGCCGTCAGACATTGAATAATTAAAAATCTGAATGCTGAATGCTGAATGCTGAAATCTAAAAAAGAAAATATCGCCGAGTATATCCTCTGGCTATGGCAGATGGAGGATTATCTGCGTGCATTCCCCGAGCAGGCAGGAGCGACAAAAGAGTTGAGCGAACTGAACGAGATGATGCACCGCGAAGGAATCCTGGAAGGCGGGCATCTGCAATTGGCACAAAATGCTTTGGATGAGTTAGAGAATCTGCATGCCGATTTACTCAACGAAGATGCGATGTATCGCGCCGCTATCATTCGGCTTACACCACAACTGAACCTGCTCAAAGCCAAGACCGACCGTCCCACAATGAGCGATATAGAAGCCTGTCTGGTTCTGCTTTATCAAATCATGCTTCTGCGATTGCAGAAAAAAGAGATCTCTCCGGAGACGGCATCAGTCCAACAACAAGCCACGCAAGTATTACAATTTCTAAGCCGCACCTATTATGCAAACCAAAGCGAGGTTTGAACATATATTAGCTTGGTTTGAGGCGAATATGCCGGTAGCGGAGAGCGAGCTGGTCTATTCCAACCCGTACGAACTGCTGGTAGCCGTAATGCTCTCTGCGCAATGCACAGACAAACGCGTTAATATGGTGACGCCGGCATTGTTTGCAGCCTACCCTACACCGGAAGCGATGGCAAAAGCAAGTAGCGACGAAGTATTTGAATACGTCAAATCGGTCAGTTACCCGCGAAGCAAAGCAGAGCATCTGGTAGAAACGGCCAAGCGGTTGACAGAAGTGTACGGAGGTCAAGTGCCGGACAATATAGAAGATCTGCAGACCCTGCAAGGAGTAGGAAGAAAGACAGCAAACGTGGTATGCGCCGTGATATGGAACCAGCCGACCATGGCCGTAGATACACATATATTCCGCGTGAGCGAACGGATCGGTCTGACTACCCGCAGCAAGAACCCGTTGCAGACCGAGAAGCAGCTCGTCAGATATATCCCGGAAGAAGTCATTCCCAAAGCTCACCACTGGCTGTTACTGCACGGACGGTATGTATGCCAAGCCCGCAAGCCCCGGTGCGAAGAATGCGGAATCAAAGAATATTGCAGATATTATGAAAAAAAATGATATACACTTGCGTATGTCATTTTTTTTTACTAATTTTGCAGCGCTAAATGAATAAATGGTAAATGATTAAATTGTAAATAGTTTTATGGCAGAGAAACAAGGCCCATCGACTGAGAAACTGAAAGCATTGCAGGCAGCGATGGCAAAGATCGACAAAGAGTTTGGCAAAGGCGCCATTATGAAGCTTGGCGACGAGCAGATAGAGAACGTACCCGTTATTCCGACCGGCAGTTTGGGTCTGAACTACGCTTTGGGCGTAGGGGGTTACCCGAAAGGACGTATCATTGAGATCTACGGTCCGGAGTCGTCCGGTAAGACCACTCTGGCTATCCATGCGATGGCAGAAGTACAGAAAGCCGGAGGTATTGCCGCTATCATTGACGCGGAGCATGCTTTCGACCGCTTCTATGCCGAGAAATTAGGCGTTGACATCAGCGAGTTGCTTATCGCCCAGCCGGATAGCGGCGAGCAGGGTCTCGACATCGCCGACGAGCTGATCCGTTCAGCCGCAGTGGATCTGATTGTCATTGACTCTGTGGCGGCTCTGACGCCGAAAGCAGAGATTGCCGGTGATATGGGGGATAACAAAGTGGGTCTGCAGGCACGACTGATGTCTCAGGCGCTGCGTAAGATGACCGCCTCTGTCAACAAGACCGGCACCACCGTGATCTTCATCAACCAGCTGCGTGAAAAAATAGGTGTGATGTTCGGTAACCCGGAGACGACCACCGGCGGTAACGCCCTGAAGTTCTACGCCTCGGTACGTCTGGATATCCGCAAGACGGGTCAGATCAAAGACGGCGACCAGATCAAAGGCAACCAGGTACGCGTGAAAGTAGTGAAGAACAAAGTGGCACCTCCTTTCAAGAAAGCCGAGTTCGACCTGATGTTCAACGAAGGAATATCCAAGATCGGCGAGATCCTCGATTTCGCCGTAGCCGCCGAGGTCATCAAGAAGAGCGGTTCGTTCTTCAGTTACGGCGACACCAAACTGGGTCAAGGCCGCGACAATGTGAAGAACGTCCTCGCCGAGAATCCCGACTTATGCGACGAGATAGAAGCCAAGATCAACGAGGCAGTCAAAGAGAAAGGATTAGAGGCTATCCTGGATAAGATCAGTAAGTAAAAAGACCGCCCTGCGGGCTGATAGAGTATAGACCGCTACGCTGACAGAATAAAGCCCCATATACTTTACTATGAATACAAGGCAGTTTATATTGAGCCCGAAAGAGGCGTACGAAGCCGCACAAAAATGGCGGGTGGTCAAACGAAGTGTAGATGCACGTCAGCGAGAGCTGAAGGTGCATCTTACTGTATTGGCGGATGAGGAAGGAAAACCCATACCAATTCACAATTCACAATTAACAATTCACAATTCCCCGGATGGTGACCGTTTCCCACTCTATACACCGCCGGTGTATAAGGATGTACACAAAGCGGAGCGGCAGGTGATCATCATCGGTGCCGGTCCGGCGGGGTTGTTTGCTGCGCTGACGCTACTGGAGCACGGGATCAAGCCCATCATCTACGAACGGGGAAAGGAAGTAAGCGAGAGGAAGAAGGATATAGCTCTGCTGAACAGGAACGAGGGGTTGAATCCCGAGTCCAACTACTGCTTCGGCGAAGGCGGCGCAGGTACATTCAGCGACGGAAAGTTATTCTCCCGTTCCAAGAAAAGAGGTAACATGCAGCATGTGATGGAGATATTCCATTATTTCGGAGCTCCTGACACGGTGCTCTATGAGGCTCACGCGCATATAGGAAGCGACAAGTTACCGGGCATCATCAAACGGATGCGGGAATGTATCATCGAGCACGGCGGAGAGATACACTTTGAGACTTGCGTGACAAGCCTCAAAGAAGTCGAAAGTCGAAAGACCGCTACGCTCAAAGACAAAAGCCATTTCCAGACTCCAATTATCCTTGCGATCGGGCATTCGGCGCATGACACCTACCGGATGTTAGCGGCAGAAGGTGTGGCAATGGAGACCAAGGGTTTTGCAATGGGCGTACGGATCGAACATCCGCAGGAGCTGATCAACCGGCTGATGTACCATCTGGACGAGAAGAAAGACCGCTTCGCTCAAAGACAAAAGACCGCTTCGCTCAAAGATGACAAACTTATTCAATATGTAGGAAACGCGAGTTATAGTCTGGTGACGCAGGTGGAAGGACGGGGAGTGTATTCCTTCTGCATGTGCCCCGGCGGACATATCGTTCCTGCAGGAAGTGCGGAAGGGATGTGCGTAGTGAACGGCATGAGTGCGAGCCACCGCAACAGCCCTTATGCCAACAGCGGCATGGTTGTTCAGATCAATCCGGAAGACATTGCAGGAAATGACCCTCTCAAAGGGCTGGCATATCAAGAAGCCCTTGAGCGGCTGGCATACGAGCAGTCAGCCATCAGCCATCAGCCATCAGCGGCACCGGCGCAGCGGATGAAGGATTTTGTGGAGGGGAGAGCAAGCAAGGATCTGCCGAAATGCAGTTATCTGCCGGGTATTGTGCCCAGTCGTCTGGACCAGTGGCTGCCCGCAGGCATAGGCAAGAGGCTGCAACAGGGGTTTAGGGATTTTGACAAGAAATACCCCGGCTTTCTGACGAATGAGGCGGTTATCGTAGGCGTAGAGAGCCGGAGCAGCAGCCCGGTGCGTATCCTCCGCGATCCGGAGACTCTGCAATCCATCAACACGCCGGGTTTATACCCTTGCGGCGAAGGAGCCGGCTATGCCGGAGGAATCACCAGTAGTGCATTGGATGGTATAAACGCCGCACTAAAGATAGTTCAACAGTAGTTAGACACTATACATATCGTCTAGGTATCGTCTAGCGCAATAAGGTAAAACAATAAATGCAGGCTCGGAAGAGTCTGCATTTATTGTAATCAGCCAATCTTGGCTGATGCTTGGATTAGAGTTTTGCACCAAGCTTTAGAGAGCCGTTGGTGTAAATCAAAGCTTTGCACCAAGAGCGTTGTAACGAACGCCGTTCTTGAGGATGATGAGTTGACCGTTCTCGAAGAACTTAACGGTTTTCTCGCCAGCCTCGATGTTGTCGATAGCTTGAGTAGCACCAACTTGGATTTTGTGAAGCACGTATCCACCTACAGTCTCACGGATAACAACAGTCGATGCAATAGCTTGCAGTTCGATAGCGTACATATCGGTCTCATTAGCTTTTCCGGGAAGAGCAGTGCCAATACCAGCAGCAGTAGGATCCACAGCAACGCATCCAGTGAAAGCAGTACCTTTATCACCATCTACGAATTGAGCACCGGTGTCACCTTTTGAGTTAATCCAAAGAATAATCTTATCACCAGCTTTTACGTTCGAGATAGTGATGTCACGCTGGTTACCATCCATCTGGATTTTACCGTTACCTTCCTTGCCTTCTGCGTTGTAGTAAACTTTGAAAGCCGTTTTAACAGCAGAGTTTTTGTAAGAGAACTTGATGTTCGGGAGCTGAGCAACTGTCATTTCAACCGTCTCACCAGCTGTATTCTTTACCTCAAAATACGTTTTTGCGGCATTGTCAGAGATTTCACCACCGGTAACTGTCAGGTCAGTCTGAACAAAATTCATCGTGGAGAGGTCGTAAACCTCAGCATTGATTGTGAGAGCTGCGATAGCAGCAGCTGCGAAGAGGAAAATTTTCTTCATGTTTGTTGAGTTTTAAAAGTTAATAATATTAGTCGTTTATTTTAGTCAAAAGCCGAAAGACAAAAGACCGCCCTATGGGCTCAAAGCCATTTGCTAAATTGACTTTTCAATTTCGAGTGCAAAGATACTACATTTTCGGCAAATACGCAAGTACATATTGCCGAAAAATGTAGAAATTTTGTTTTTTACTCCGCTGCGTCGGGATCTTTGCCGTTATAGAGTACATTTTTAATCTTTTTGTAGTCCGTAATCGGCATGGGTTTGGGGTTGATCTGGCAGTTGGTAAACTTGATATCCTCTGCATACTCCATCTTGATACCTCCCTTATTGCCGATGATAGTAACCTGGTCGAAGAGGATGTTATGGACAGGTTTTCCTTTGAGTCCCTGGATATCCACCGCTTGTTTGGAACCGATGCAGGTGATATTGCGGAAGGTCATGTTGGACCAGTCGGGGAAGAAAGCTTCCTTGTTATCCGAGTCGGTAGCGGAGACTCCAGCCCCCTTGTCGGCATAACCTGAGGAGATGAGGAAAGCGGATTCGCGGATATCCTTCATGATGATATTATAGCAATAGATATCCTCGCACCAACCGCCACGTCCGGGAGCTGATTTGAAGCGGCAGCCGATGTCGGTACCCTCGAAACGGCAGTCTTTGACCACCAGACGCTGCATACCGCCGGAGAACTCGGAACCGATAACAAATCCACCATGCGCACGATAGACGGTATCGTTGGTGATCAGGAAATCGCGTTGCGGACCTGCGTCCACGCCTTTCTGTCCCACGCCGCCTTTCATACAGATACCGTCATCGCCGCAAGAGATATTGCAGTTGACGATCAGCGCCACCTGGATGTTACCGGGGTCCATGGCATCACCGTTCTGCGCCCAGTGCGGGCAACGGATATGGACACCGTCAATAATAAGGTTCTGCACGCGCGTAGGCACGAAATGGAACTTAGGAGAGTTGAGCAGGTGCACATTCTCCACGAGTACATTCTTGGAGTCGGTAATATTGACCAAGTGCGGACGCATCTTCTCCTGAATGATCGGGTCCTTGGCTATATTAGGGATATTGAGATCCTTATTGAGGTTGAACGGGTACCAGACGAGCCATTTCTTGCTGTTACCGTCCGGCCGTGTGACACCTCCCATAGCGAGCACTTCCTCCCATACATCGCCATCGGCAGCAATGACATCCGGCGCAACGACTTTCTTTTGCTTGATCGGGCGCCAGTAGATACCCTGTCCGTCGATTGTGCCGCGTCCGGTGATGGAAACATTCTCCAGTTTGGAACCGTAGATGAGGGCATGGCATTTCTTGGAACCGTCGCGGAGGGAGTCGGATTTCTGGATATAGAGTTCCTTGTTGGTCGAACCCAGAATAACGGCATTGTCCGCAAGGTGGAGATCCAGATTGCTGACCAGTTTGATCGGTCCGGTAAGCCACTTGCCATCAGGCACATTGAGGTGTCCTCCGCCCTGTTTCTTAAGGTGCTGGAGCGCCTTGGCGAATGCCTCGGTGTTGTCAGTGACACCATCCCCTACTCCACCAAAATCCACGATAGAAACGGTGTAATCAGGGATGATCACTTCCTTAACTTCTTCCACTGCACAAGGCAGATCCTTATAATAATGGGAATACTTGGTTTGCGCGGAAGCCGTTAGGCTCATAGACAAAAGAGCAAAGACCGCTGCGCTCAAAGATAAAAGACTTTTTTTCATATTCGTTTCTTTTATGGATTGATTACAAAGGATTAGAACAAATCCTGTACCAAACTATTAAGATATATCTCCAAATTGGTATATTTTTTGTCCAGGGTGTATAATTTGCCATCCGAAGAAGCGTTCTTATCCAGTCCGTTTGCTTCCTCCCATTCGTCGGGCATTCCGTCCCTGTCCGTGTCCGTAACCGGTGTTCCGGCGTCCAGCACGGGATATCCCCCTGCTTCGTCCGGCGAGTTGATGAGTTTGCCTCCTCCGTTACGCACCTCGTTAGCTATACGCGTATCGAGCGCGTCTCTATGGAGCGAGCATCCGGCTTTAGCGAGAACGGTTTCGTAAGCCTGCTCCGCCGTTTGCTCCGCCGCCAGGGCCGTCAGCCCCTCCGTCCAACGGGCAGAAGCTTTGCAGAGGTCTTTCTTGGTCGACTCGTCCGGATTAACGCCCTTCCAGTTGTCCGCAGTTACTTCAGAAGATCCCGCCATCACATTGTCAGCGAGGTAGAACTTACCGGGTTCAACCGATCCGCCACATTTATCCGTACAATTACCGCATTTGGTAGTAGGATTGAGCAGACGTGTTTTCACGCCGGATTTGGTAGAAGGTCCCGGTTTGTAGTAGTTAGCCACAAAATTGATATGCCGTCCCCCGGCACCGTTGTTGCTTCCTTCGCCGCCATAAGCGGAATTGCTCTCCCAGTTATAGACCACATTATTGACATAATCAATCGGTCCGACACATTTGGCATTGACGTAATCGTGGTCGAAACGTGGGTTACGGCTCTGATGGTGCGCGAGCAGGTTATGATGGAACGAAGCGTTCGTTCCTCCCCATATACCTCCGTATCCGTGCGCTCCTTTGGCATGCACAGAGGCTTTCAGGCTCTCGGTGATGAAGCAGTACTGGAGCGTAAAATCCGTGTTTCCGTACACGCTGACACACTCATCGGTGCTCCACGAGAAAGAACAGTGGTCCACGATGATATTCCTATGCTCGCATATGGTGAGCGCATCTCCCTCCACCTTGTTCTGATCCCCCATACGGAAACGCAAGAACCGCAAGATCACGTTGCTTGCTTTCACCACGACCGGGTATCCGGCAATACAAATACCGTCTCCCGGCGCCGTCTGTCCTGCGACCGTGAGGTTTCCTCCCGTTATCTCCAGCTGGCTGGTGAGGTTGATCGTTCCCGCCACATCGAAGACGACGGTACGCGTTCCATCCATCTGGAGCGCCTTCCGGAGTGTACCGACAGAAGGCTGTCCGGTTGTCTTATCCCGCGCGTCATCCAGAGTTGTGACATGTATCACCACTCCCTCTCTACCTCCGGAGGCATACATACCGCCGCCTTCCGCCCCGGGGAAAGCCGGCACGGAAGAAACGGGAACCGGCTCCTTGCCTTCGTCACCTCCGCAAGCGGAGAGACAAAAGACAAGAGCCAAGAGAGGCAGTATCTTACTTATAGAGGTAGTCATTCCAGAGAGTTCCGTTAGAAGCAGCAATATTGACATCAAAGATCGGCCAGTACTGGTGCATGTCAATATCCGTTCCTGCTTTGTAGAGATACCAGTTCTCCGTAGTTATACTAGGCACATCGTCCTTGGAGAAGAATGATTTAGCAACCCATCCGTTCTCTTTGTCGAAATCAGCCGGACGTACAGCATCCTTATCCAAACCTACGAAACGATCGAAGACATAAGCAGCACCGTTCTGCGCGAAATCATCATTACGGGTGTAATGGAAATATACGCTATCCGGACGTCCTGCGAAATCACCTGCGTTATTCTGCAGATCATATACATCGGCTTGCGCTTTCATCAGTTTCTCCTTGAGGATACCCCAACGCATCAGGTCGTACTTACGGATATTCTCGCCGCAGAACTCGAATGCGCGTTCGTTGATGATATTTTCGATAGTAACAGGAACGGAAGCCAGTCCTGCGCGGTCGCGTACCTTATCCATACACTCCTGTGCGCTGACGCCGAGTTGCTCGCCCGGACCATTACCCTCTTTAGAGCCGATAGTAGCCTCAGCGTACATCAAGAGGATGTCGGTATAACGAAGAACCGGCATATCGATACAGTCTTCGTTGGAGAAATAAGAACGTATCATCCACTCTACGCGCAGTTTACCGAGATACATCTGGCCGACATTAGATTGTTTCTGATATACTTTCTTATCGGTAGCAGCGACACCCGGGAAGACCACTTCGGTATAACCGGAAGGCGCGGTGCCGGAACCGTCATCATACTCCCAAGTCCAAGGAAGGATGGTGATATCGCGGCGTTTGTCCGCCTTGTCATAGGCATAGTAGAAAGTAGGCACGATCTCTATCATCGCCTGCGTCTTGGCGTTATCCTTATTGCCGTCGCCGTAGGTGATAGTATTGATGAGTGCGCCGGCACAGTTGGTGGACATCTTGTTGCCGGTCAAAGCCAGCACCTGACCACGCGCGCCATTCAGGAACGGCAGCGCCCAGATCCACTCGGATTTCGAGTAGTCGGTTACGTCCGTACAGAGGTCTTTGAAGACATCCTCGAAATTCTCTTTGAATTTCCAGTCCTCCTGTTTGATAATCTGCGCACAAGCCTCAGCCGCCTCTTTGTATATCTCCTGACGTGCAGCCGGGTCCTTTACGTTATACTGGATAGAGCAAGCGGAAGTACCGCCTTCTGTGAACACATCCGGACGCATAGCCAGTCCGGCATACATCATGTCAGCACGCGCCAGCAATCCGAGCGCCAGTGCTTTGGACGGGCGTCCGGTATAGTTACGCGCGTTACCGGGGCACTGGGCGGACCAAGGCATCAGGCGAGCCGCCTCTTTGAGGTCGATGCGCAGTTGCTCGAAGACCACATTACGGTCCTGTTTCTTGGTATAGAGCACCTCCGGGTTATATCCATTGAAGGACTCGAAACTGGCAGGTACATCTCCCCATAGTTTGACCATCTCCAGATAGCAGAAGGAACGCAGGGTAAGTGCCTCGCCCAGGAGATAACGGAAGGCAGCATCGGTGGTATCCGAGTGTGCGCGAATACCGTCAATAACGACGTTAGCGCGCTCGATAGCCGAGTTCAGATAAGCCCACGGGTCTTTACCGTTAGAGGTAGAGAGGTTTCCGGTACCTCCGGTCATATTATAGGCGGCATACTCCGCATCCTCGGTTTTGGAACAGTGCTCAATATCCGTATTCATGGCTACATATCCGCCACAAAGACGGTTACGGAACGATTTGTCCTCGCCGAACGTATTGTAAATAGCGCCGATTGCTTGCTCGGTCAGGTCTGCCGATTTGAAGACCGCCTCATCCATTGCAGAAGGGGACTCTGTCTCGAAGAAGCCCTTTTCGCAAGCTACTAATGTCAGTGCCAAGGCACTTAAAAGAAAATATTTTGCTTTCATAATCTATTTATTTTCTCAGGATTAGAATTGAATATTCAGACCTACGTTGATACCGCGGCTCTTAGGATATGCCGAGAAATCCACACCCGGAGTCAAGGGGTTCTTGCTGGAACGGGTATCCACCTCCGGATCCAGACCGCTGTACTTGGTAGCGCAGAAGAGGTTGCTACCCTGTACATACAGACGGATATTATTGATCACTTTGGTTTTCTCCATCCATACTTTCGGGAACGAATAGCCGATAGTCAACTGGTTGAGACGCAAGAAAGAACCATCCTCCATATGCTGATCTGTTACAACATAGTGGGACATGATCGGGCTATGCATATAAGCGCCCTTGTCGATGTTAGCCTGGTCGAGCTGGTTAGCAAACGCCGTGTAAGCATCGCCTACCATGAGTGCTCCCGTAGCATAAGCATCCGGCATGTATGCACCTTCGCTGGTATAAAGCGAATAGCGGTTGTTGAATGCCATATTGGAGATCAGGTTACGCATTTTGGTTTTCTCCGTAACGGTGGTGTACTCCATCTTGGAGAGGTTCAGGATCTTATTGCCGAAGGCGAAGGTGAAGTTAGCCGCCAAATCGACCTTACCCCATTTATCGCCACCGATATTGAAGTTGATGTTGAAACCTCCTGAGTGGGTAGGAACGGTATTACCTAAAATCACTTTATCATTCTCATCAATTACACCATCCGGTACACCATTAGGACCAGAAATATCTTTGAATTTGATAGCTCCCGGCACCGGTTTGTTGGACAGGAATCCATCGCCATAGCTTGGTACTCCGTTCGCCAATCCCCATGCGTGGGTAGAAGCGAGGTAGCTTTGGAAATCCGCCGCCGTATAATAACCATCCGTTACATAACCAATCACATTACCAACAGGCTGACCAACCTCAAGCAGGAACTCAGCCGTTGTCAGATACTCGGAAGAACCGAAGCAGCTGGTCTGCGCCAGCATAGAGGTCATGTTACCCAGATCCTGAACGCGGGTCTTGTTGAACGAGATATTAGCATCCACGGAGAGGTGATAACTCAGGCTCTTGGATTTTTTATCGAGGATGATACCCTTGATAGAGAACTCCATACCCATATTGCGGGTAGAACCGATGTTCTGGTATTGGAAGTTATAGCGCGCCGGCATGTTCTGACGGATGATCAGGTCCTTGGTGGTATTCCAATAGAGATCAATCGTACCGGTCAAACGCTCGTTGAAGAAACCGTAGTCGATACCGAAGTCACGGGTTACCGTTGTCTCCCATTTCAGGTTCGGGTTAGCGGCAATCTTATCGCTACCGCCTACCACCAGAATATTGCTTGTGCCTTGTCCCATATCGAAATAGGTCATCTGCTGCGAGAGGAAATCCGGATGGAGGTAACCGAGATCGACGTTATTGTTACCCGCCATACCGAGCGAGAGACGGAGTTTCAGGTTGCTCAACCAACCGGAAGCGCCCTCCATAAACTCTTCGTCCGACATACGCCATGCCACCGCACCGGAGGGGAAGTAACCCCACTGGTGTCCTTTCACGAAACGCGTCGAGCAGTCCGCACGGAAAGTACCGGTGATATAATAGCGTCCTTTATAATCATAGTTCGCACGCGCGAGGAACGACAACTGGTTGTCACGCGGGTTGATATAGTTGACAAACTCCGAATAAGCAGCCTGTCCCATATAGTTGAAAATCTCTCCGTTCAGGACATCATAACTACCCTTGTATCCGAAACCGTTCTCCGTCTGGGAAGAGCCCTTACGGATCACCGTCTCTTCACCAACCAAAACGCTTACGTTATGGTTGTTCTGGAATGTTTGCTTCCATTCCAAGGTGTTATGGTTGGTCAATGTTGACTTGTATTCATCAATCACCTGGATCTGTGCGGTACCGCCTTCGATACCCGGGCGACCGGTATTACGGGAGAAATAAGTGGTAGGACCATAGTAGCGGTCGGTGGTGATATGACGGGTCTCATAACCCATATCTACACGCGCCGTGAAATGCTTCGCAAACTTATAGCTCATATAGCCCTGGATATTCCACTTCTTATCCTTTTTCAACTTGTAGTTATCCCGGATCGTAGTGATCGGGTCATAGAGAGAGCCGAAGGTCTCGTCCTCATCTCCGCCGGTGCCGTCATCCTTGGAGAGCAACGCTGTCGGGGTATAAACGACGCAGTTACGCAGACGGGATTCGGTAGAAGTACCGTTGTCTTTGATTGCGTTAGAACCCGATCCGAGCACCTCCGTACTGGTATAACGCGTCGTGAAACCGATCGTGAAATTCTTGAAAGGTTTGAACTTAGCCTTACCGGAGATATTATTACGGGTATAGTTGGATTGCTCCATGATTGCCTTATCGTCGATACGGTTGTAAGAAAGCGTGAAGTTAGCGTTCTTATTACCGCCGGAAACGCTGACAGAGTGGTTCGAATTAAAGCCCGTACGTCCGAAGGTGCGGTCCTGCCAGTCGATGAACTCATGCTGGGCCGGATCCTCATATTCGGCTAACAACGTAGCGATCGGGGTAGTTTCAATCTCTGCCGGGTCTTTATACTTGGTAGTATTATACAGTTTGTCAAAGTACGCATAGAACTGGCCGCGGAGGTCCGAGTTACCGGGATCGGTGGTGTTATATTTCATCGAAGCCCACTCATACTGCATCAATGCGAAGTCGCGGGGATTGAGCACGCTGTATTTCTTAGCGATTTTCTTCCAACCCACGAAACCGCTGTAGTCCACATGGAAGGTCATCTTGTCTTCCTCCGTATCGGAATCTTTGGTGGTGATGATAATAACGCCGTTAGCACCTTGGGCACCGTAGATAGCGGTAGCGGCAGCATCTTTCAGCACGTCCATCGAGGCGATGTCACTCGGAGCGATATCCGAGATACTGGACACCGGCATACCGTCCACGATATAGAGCGGGTCATTGCTCTGGGTAAGGGATGTACCGCCACGGACGCGGATCTTCACGTCGGCATCCGGCGCACCCTCGGTAGTCGTTACCGACACACCGGACAGTTTGCCTTGCAAAGCCTCTGCCGCGCTGGTTACAGGGATGTCCTTGATCTGGTCTGCACCTACGGAAGCCACGGATGTTACAACATCGCGTTTCTTCGTTGTGCCGTAACCGGTGACAACGACTTCCTCCAGCACCTCGCTGTTCTCGGAAAGCACTACATTCATCACATTGCCGGTAATGTTCAGCTCCTGCGTCTGCATTCCGACGTACGAGAAAACAAGCACCTTAGCATCATCCGGAACATCGAGGCTGTAATTTCCGTCGAAATCCGTTACTGTACCAATCGAGGTACCCTTCACCACAACGGAGGCGGAGATAATCGTCTCGCCTGTTGCGTCTTTTACAACTCCGCTGATCACACGAGCCTCTGCAGCTATGCCCACAAAAAGCAAAGCCGAGAGAATCATGGTACGGAACACACTGGAATTCAGTTTCATAAAGAGAATTTGTTTGTGTTGATATTAATTTATTTGTTAGTAAAAAAATTGCTTCCATGTGCGCGCAATCGCGCGTAACCGAAAAACCGGCTGCAAAATTACACAAAAAACGTCAACCTTTTGTGGAAAAATTGACGTAAAAATTACACCTGTATGTTTTTTTGCTAACTTTAGTTGTCAAACGGCTCGGCGTAAGAACATCCTTCTCGCCATCTGGAACATCCATAACGGGTGTTTCCGCGGATAATCAGTCCTTGGCGGCAGACGGGGCATAACATACCGGCTTTGTTCGTTTTTACATCGCGCACGACGCCGGATGTCATCTCTTTCAGTTCGGCAAGGAACTGCTGGGCGGTATATTCCCCGCGTTCGATCTCGCGCAGTTTCTTCTCCCATAAGCCGGTCAGTTCGGCGGATTTCAGCAAGGGAGAGATAATCGTATGGATCAGATCGATACCTACGGCTGTAGCACGGATTGATTTGCTGCCTTGTTTCTCGATATACTTGCGTTGGTACAGTTTCTCTATGATCGCCGCACGGGTGGAAGGGCGGCCGATACCGTTCTCCTTCATCGCTTCGCGCAGTTCGTCGTTCTCCACCGTCTTGCCCGCGGTCTCCATAGCGCGGAGCAAAGTGGCTTCCGTATAGTATTTGGGCGGAGTGGTTGTTTTCTCTTTCAGCAACGGTTCGTGAGGCCCGCTCTCCCCTTTTACGAATGCCGGCAGGGAATTTTGGGTGTCTGGAGAATCCGGACTATCCGGAGAATCCTGGCTATCCTCTCCCTCTCCTTGGGAGAGGGTCGGGGTGAGGTTTGCAAAGACCACCCGCCATCCCGGTTTCAGCACTTCGCGGCCGGTGACCTTGAAATCAATCTCCCCCGCCTTCGCCAGCACCGTTGTGTTGCTCACCTCGCATTCGGGGTAGAACACCGCGATAAAATGCATCGCCACCAGATCATACACTTTCTTCTCCTCTGCCGTCATTGCCTCTGGACGCTGGCCCGTAGGAATGATAGCGTGGTGGTCGGTCACTTTCTTGTTGTCAAACACCTTCTTGGATTTGGGCAGGGATCCTGCTCCTTTTTTGCCGTCAGCCTTCAAGCCCAGCAACGGCGCTACGGCAGGGAAATAATCCTTTATTCCCGCCAGCGTACCCGGCACTTTGGGATAGAGGTCATCGCTCAGATAGGTGGTATCCACACGCGGATAGGTGGTCAGCCGTTTCTCATACAGCGACTGGATCAACTGCAGCGTCTGCTCGGCGGAGAAACCGAATTTCTTGTTGCAATCCACCTGAAGGGAGGTCAGGTCGTATAACTTCGGCGCGTTCTCCACGCCTTTCTTCTTCTCTACGGAGGTTATCACGAGTGGCAGATCCTTGATGCTGTCCACCAGTGCCTGTCCCTGTTCCTCGGAGGTGATGGCATACTCATCCTCTTCTGCCGGCAGTTGGGCATTGAAGAGTGTGTCGCGGTAAACCGTTTTCAGTTCCCAATAGGTGCGGGGTTTGAAGTTCTCTATCTCCGCCTGTCTCTTGACAACCAGAGCGAGCGTGGGTGTCTGCACCCGTCCCACGGACAGCACCTGCCGGTTCTTGCCGCTCCCGCGTGCGTATCTGATAGTGTACGCGCGTGTGGCGTTCATACCCAGCAGCCAGTCCCCTATGGCGCGCATCAGTCCTGCTTCATACAGATGCTGGTATTCCGATTGGTCTTTCAGTGCCTTGAAGCCCTCGCGGATAGCCTCTTCCGTCAGCGAATTGACCCACAGTCGTTTCACCGGGCACCGGCATCCTGCCTGCTGATAGACCCACCGCTGGATCAGCTCTCCCTCCTGGCCCGCATCACCGCAGTTGATCACCTCGTCGGCTTGGTCAATCAGCGATTTGATTACATTGAACTGTTTGTGGACACCCTCGTCACCCGACACTTTGATAGAGAATCGCTGCGGAATCATCGGCAGCGAACTGAGACTCCAGGCTTTCCATTGGTCCGTATATTCCTGCGGATCGAGCAGGGCGCACAGATGGCCGAAGGTCCAGGTCACTTGGTACCCGTTCCCTTCAAAATAGCCGTCTTTGCGCTGTTTGGCACCTAACACATTGGCGATGTATGCGCCTACCGACGGTTTCTCTGCTACACAAACAATCACGATATTTACAATTTAACCATTTACAATTTGGTCATTTATGATTTCCGGGCTCCGTAGCCGTAACCGGCGCGGAGGCCTTTGATTCCGTTCAGCACGCAGGCTACATTATGCATTCGCTTGTTCTCGATCACCTGGTTGATATAGTCAACCATATCCGCCGGTGTATATTTGTACCGGCTGACGAAGATAGTCATATCGGCTATGCGGTCCAGATGATAGGTGTCGCTCACGAGAGCCACCGGAGCGGTATCCACGATGATATAGTCATACCGTTTGCGCAGTTCGGCGAACAGCTCTTCCACGCGCTCCGTCTGCAACAACTCCGCCGGATTGGGAGGAATAGTGCCGCAAGGGATCAGGTCGAGGTTCTTATGCTCGCCGCTCGGTACGATGATATCCTCTACCGCTACTTCCGGTTCCGCCAGATAATCCGTCAGGTGGCCTTTGTCTCTCAGTCCGAAATAGGTTGCCAGCATCGGTTTGCGGATATCCATACCTACCAGCACTACTTTCTTACCCAGTATAGCCAGCGACAGAGCGGTGTTGCTCGACACATAGGATTTGCCTTCGCCGTTGATGCAGCTGGTCACCAGAATAACCGGGTTCTTTGTCTCGGCGGGCAACACGAACCTCAGGTTGGTCCGTATCAGCCGGAAGAGCTCTGCCGAGACGGTGGATTCGCCCTCATGGATAGCTATATGGGCGTTGCGGGAGTTCTGTACCAACTGACCCAGCAGAGGCGCTTTGATCCGCCGTTCGTACTCTTTGGTGTCATCAATCGTGTCGTTGAGAAGCACCATGAGATACAATACCGCGGCAGGCAGCAGCAATCCCAGGATGATACATACCAACAGCAGTTTGGTCAGTTTCGGACTCTGGCTGCGCACGTCGCGTTGCGGCATATCCAGTATCTTCGCAGGCGTAGCCGTAGCCGCCAGCATCAGCGCGTTCTCTTCGCGTTTCTCATAGAGGAACACATACAGCCGTTCCTTGATCTGCTGCTGGCGGACCACTCGCATGTAATCGCGCTGCTGCTCCGGAGCGTCCTTGATCTTGCGGTTGAATTCGGTATCCTGCGCCTGCAGGTTGCGCTGGCGGATCTTCAGGCTCTCGCGGACAGAACCGATCGTCTCGATGATATTCGCCCTCATGGACGCCAGTTGTGCGTTCATCTGCTCGATCACGGGGTTGTCCTCCGTTGCTGTCCGCAGGATACGCATCCGTTGCAGTTGCAGCGTGTTATACTCCGTCAGACCGCTCGCAAGCGAAGCATCCGTCAGACCTATATTCGAAGGAATGAGGCTGTTGCGCTTGGTCTCGTCACGCAGGAACTCATCAATATACTCCACCAGACTCAGCTGGGTCTCTATCTCCGCCATGGCGCGCTGCTCGGAGCTGCTGGCATGGAGAAACAGGGACGCCTGGGTACTGATATCGGCTATGTTGTTCTGCTGTTTGTAATCCGATACAGCTTCCTCCGCCTCGCCTAACTCTTTGGTGATGATGGCGAGCCGCTCGTCGATGAACGCCGCTGTGTTGGTTGCCAACATGTTCTTGTCCACAATCGCGTTCAGGTTATATTGCTCGATCAGTTGGTACAGCAGCGCCTTGTCGCGCTCCGGCACAGGCGATTGGGTAGAGAGATGGATGATATTCGATTCTTTCTTATGCAGCGAGACATTCAGCTTCTTCCTGTATCTGGCTACCACCAGTTCGCGGCGCGAGTGAGCCACGCGATAGGTCGTATCCGGGTTCAGCACCCGGTTCGCATGGATCCGGATGGTACCCACGCCGGTCTCTATCGGTTCGCCCAGATCTGCCACACGGGTGGACGAACGGCGGAAGAAGCCCATCTTCGTCTTGACCTTGTAGCCTTTTTTCGTCGGTCTCACTGTCACCACGAACGGTCTGCTCTGTGCATCTTCCGTCAGCGCCAGATAGTCGATGGTCAGCGCCGGATTGCGGAACTCGCCTTCCCATCGCCATCCTCCGCGTTTGGAGGGCTCGTCCCATAGGTTCAGGGCGTCAATGGCTTGGTACATCAACCCGCGCGAAGAGAGAACCACCACTTCGTCATCGGCTGCTCGGTTTCCGGAGAGACCCAGCATTGATAGCGCATCCATCGATGTGCCGGATCCTTCTTTCTGACGCAATGCCACGCTGGCGTCTGTGGTCCATTGGGGGGCTTTACGCAGATAATACGCTACGCCCAGCAGCACAAAAAAAGTCACGCACACGGCAAACCACCACCAGTGTTCAGCCACTATGCGGAAAATCTTACGGATATCTATCTCGTTATTCTTCGTTTCCATAATCTTATCTTTCCGGTTGTCGGGTCAACTGTTTATTTTCCTGACGGTCTTGCTACATTCACTACGGTGACGATCACGGTTGCTGCGCTTGCTACGGTACTTACCATACTCAGCCACAACCCCGCGTTGGCGCTGCTCACCGCTCTTACTTTGTTCGGCGAGACATAGACCACGTCGTTCTGCTGGAGATAATAATATGGTGAGTTCACCAGATCCGCGCTGCGCAGGTCCACACGCGCCATCTCCACTTTGCCGTCTATCTCACGGGTCACCAATACGTTGTCCCGTTTGCCGAAGGGGGTCATGTCGCCCGCAGCAGCCAGGGCTTCAAGGATCGTCAGCCTGCCTGTTGTCATCGGCACCTGACCGGGTTTGGCTACCTCGCCCAGTACCGACACTTTGGCGTTCACCAGAGACACCTGAACCAGCGGATTCATCACCTGTTGCTCCAGCTTCGTCTTTATCAGTCGTGCCACTTCGGCGCGTTTCAACCCCGCTACGTGAATGTCGCCCAGTACCGGCATCTGTATATTTCCCTCTTCATCTACTATATAGTATTGCAGCGTCGGGGTCGTCTGCATCTTTTCCGTGCCGGGAGTGGCATATGTCACGGTTGGCAGGTTGTACGGCGTCACAGCCTCAGCATCCAGGGCGGAAACAAAGATCGTCAGCGCGTCGCCGCTGCGGATGATAGCTTCCGTCTGCGCGGTAAAATGCTTGTTCAGCGTATCGGCTTTCGCCGCATCCGCATCACGCATATACGTCATCTGTTTCTGCGTCACGCAACTTGCTCCGGCTATTGCCACCAGCATGATTGCTAAAATTCTAAAGTATCTCATCTCTTCTTCTTTTTTTCTTTTTCGTTCGAAGCCCTCCGCACCGGCGGAGATGTAGTTTATACCCTCTCGGGGTCGTTCTTTTGCGAAGGGGTACGCAAAAGCACGTTGGCAGGGGAGCCATTACCCCGAAGGGTATAAACGCTATCCGAATGGCTTAGGGCTTCGCCCTCTACCACTTCGCCACCGTGTCATTGTATATATTCTCCGTTATCTCCGTAACGATGATGTTGCATAACTCATCCTGCACGTCGGTCAGCAACCGGCTGGCGTCGAAGGTCTGGTAAGCCGAATAGGTCTTGTCGAACGACTCTTCGGGATAGATGTTATTGATAAAATGGACGGTCACGCGGATCGTCAGTTTGCTCTCCGAGGCATAACTGTTGGCGGAGATAGCGCCCTGGGTGATGTCATACCCTACTATCTCGCCTTCCAGTTCCAGGTCTCCGCCTTTGTTCATCACCTCCAGACGCGTCTGCCTCCGGTAGATATCCCGGATGGATTCGGAGAGAAGGTTGCTGAGCGTTGGATTGACCATGGCGGCATTGTTCGGAAAATCGGCTATGGAGATCGAATGGGTCGTCTGGTAATTGATGTTCGCTCCGTTGAACTTATAACTGATCGAGCAGCCGCACAGAATACAGAATACAGAGCACATACCTATCAGGAATAGGCTGTGTAATCCGGTCTGTCTTCTGTCAGGCGAAGCCGGTCTGTACTCTGTCAGCGAAGCGGTCTTATAATCCATATTCTTTTATTTTTCGGTACAGCGTCCGCTCGGACACGCCGAGCCGCACTGCCGCCTCTTTGCGGTTGCCTTTGGTCAGTTCCAATGCGCGGCGGATCAGCTCTTTCTCGCTGTCCTCCACACGCAGGCTGGCGCTCTCTATATCCTCCGCCTCTATCGGCTTGCGCGATGCGCTCTCCGGCTGCGAGAGGGTGATGGTTGGAGCCGCCTCTTGCTGGTTCTCCCGGTAACCCGTAACCCGTAACCCGTCACCGGTAACCCGTAACCCGTCACCGGTAACCCGTAACCCGTCACCCGTGCCACGTAACCCGTCACCGGTCAGAAGCTCTTTCAACTCCTCCAGATCTTTCTTGTTCTGCATCACCATGTTATAGAGGATGCCTATCTCGTGCGAGTAGTCTTTGCCGCCCTCCTGGGTTGGCGTACGGAGTACGATACCTTGCTGGTTCTCCTCTTTGGGCAGGTAGCGCAAGAGGGTCTCCGCATTGATCTGGTGGTCCATCTCGATAACCGCTATCTGCTCCGCCAGGTTCTTGAGCTGGCGGATGTTGCCGCGCCAGTAGCTGTTCTGCAACAGCCGCGTCGCTTCTTCGTTGAGCGACAAAGGCGGCATCTGGTACCGCGTACAGAAATCGTTCGCGAACTTGCGGAACAGCAATGGTATATCCTCCTTGCGCTCGCGCAAAGCGGGCACGCGAATCTCGACGGTGTTCAGACGATAATAGAGGTCCTCGCGGAACCGGCCGTCATCTATCGCCTGGCGCATGTTCAGGTTTGTGGCAGCTACCACGCGCACGTTAGTCTTCTGCACCTTGCTCGAACCCATCCGCATGAACTCGCCTGTCTCTAACACACGCAGCAGCCGCACCTGGGTCTGGAGAGGCAACTCGCCCACTTCGTCCAGGAAGAGCGTTCCTTTGTCGGCGATCTCGAAATAACCTTTGTGTTCGCTCTTGGCATCGGTGAACGCACCTTTCTCATGCCCGAACAGCTCGCTGTCTATCGTCCCTTCCGGGATGGCGCCGCAGTTCACGGCAAAATACGGGCCGTGTTTGCGGGAAGAATAAGCATGAATGATCTTCGGGAAATGTTCCTTTCCCACGCCGGACTCACCGGTAACGAGCACACTCAGATCGGTGCGCGCCACCTGAACGGCGATTTCTATGTCGCGGTTCAGCAACGGACTTTGACCGATGATGCTGAAACGCTGTTTGATTCCCAATAATTCTTGCGCTGTCATATCAATACTGACAAAATGTCATGCAAAAGTACTACAAAAAATTTGAATACGCAAATAATTTGCCGAAATATTTGCATATTTGAAAAAATTGTTGTACTTTTGCACCCGATTTCGCGAGATTCGGTCATTGGACTAAATAAATCAATGGTCAAATAAATCGTAAATCGTAAATATGCAAATCGTAAATTTTAATAACTATGTACATTTTTATTACAGTCCTCATTGTTATCGCCGCTATCCTGCTGACCCTTTTGGTGTTGGTACAGAATAGCAAGGGCGGAGGCTTGGCTGCCGGTTTTGCAAGCGGCAACCAGGTAATGGGTGCGCCGAAAACGGCTGACTTTCTGGAGAAAGCCACATGGACGATTATCGCGCTTATCGTTTTCTTCAGTATCGCTGCTGTGGGATTCAGCGCCGGTCAGAAAGCTGCTGTTGCGGAAGAGTCTGCTATCGTAGTGGACGAACCTGCTGCTCCGGCGCCTGCGGCTGAACTGCCTGCCGAGCCGGCTGAGCCGGCTGAATAAGCCGCCCGTAAAAGAACTAGATTACTGGAATACTAGCCGTCTAGCCAACCCACAAACAAAAAACAGGCAACCGCTCGGTTGCCTGTTTTTTTGCAACCATTTCTACAATTTGTGCGCGACTCATTCAGCACTCATTCAGCACTCACTCACGACTCATTTACGACTCATTTAGCACTCATTCTCGTGACCATGTCGTGACCATTACGTACGTCACCGTACCGTTCGTTCCCGGTTACATCATCGCCGCCACTCGCATGTCTAATGCTTCACTGATAAATGCATTAATGGATTCGCCTGCTTGTTTTGCTAACGCGGCTATTGCACTGTGTGTCTCCGGTTTGATGCGGATATTTAATTGCCCTGAGTAACTTTTGTGAGGTTCTATTCCTTCTGCCACACAATATGCTATATAATCTTCCACAGCCTCATGAAATGCTGCTGTCAATTCTTGTACGCTTTCGCCTTCGAAATTCACCAACCCGTCTATACCTTCTATCTTCCCATAGAAACAAGCGTCTTTTTCCGAAAAGTTAACAGTACCGAGGTACCCCTTGTAATTCATTGTATTCATAGTTATTTTATTTTAGATATCCTTTATTTCTCAATTCTTCAAGTACTTGTCGTAGCGCATACTGCTTTACAATATTCCCCGGATGAGGTTTATGGAGCATTATGGGATGACCTTCTTTATCTTTAAATATAACTCTAGATCCCGATGTCTTCCCTTTGTTAGATTTGACGTATCCAAGTGCTTTCAGAAGCCTTTCTAACTCGTCAAAAGTAAAGTCAGAGGGTAGCAATAGGAATCGAGCTATTAATTTTTCTTTTGAACTCATATTACAAATTTTGTGCAAAGGTAACTATTTTTTAGTTACAAACCAAATATTTTTCAAAAAAAATACTATAATTCTTCATTTTTATTGTTTTTAACCCCAAATCGGTCATTAGCGTTTTGATGATTAGGGTTTTATTTTTGAGTAGACTAAAAGAAAGCCTTGTAAGTGTAACAACACACCGACCCTGCCAATTTCTGACAGGGCCGGTGTGTGTTACGTAATGCGGAAGGGTTAATCTGGATCGATGCCGCCACCGCCGCCTAAATCCACGTTTCCGCTTCCGACCAAGATGATAGAATTGACCATCAACTGTGTCAACTCAACTACAGGCTTAATATATTCTTTCTTTGCCATAACTTTTCCTTTCTTCATTAACCGTGAACTATATTATTTAACGAGTATGCCGTTAGCGTTATACATCTTCTCTCCGCGGAAGATATACATCTTGCCGTCAATGATCATCTTGCGTGGAGCCTCAGAAGTATTCAACTCTTCCATTCCGGTTGCGGCATTGGTATTCTGGACGCCCATTACAATACGGCGGCGAACCGGACTTGCCGAACTCGGTGTACGTGTCGGCTCGGTTGCATTGATATTGATGTAGCAACGTTCGCTCTTCAAATCGGTATCCGAACTGATACGGAATACGGAGTTATTATAGATAACGAAAGTATTATCTGCGTCGGCAGTGTACTCTGCATGGATATTCGGCAGAGCCCAAGAACTTGTACCGATATATCCGTAGAAGCCGTTCACACCAGCAGGATCTGCAGCATCCAACTCTGCGCCTGTCTTAATACCCTTAATCTCTTTGCCCTCAGCGATGAAGAAGTACGGTTTTCCGGCTGTCAGAGTTGTTCCCTCTATCTGGTCAAATACTACATTGTACGGCAGGTTGTTTTGTTCCTCCAGATAAGTGATCTGATAGAATGATGCGCCTTCTACATTCTCTACCGTCTGTTTCGGACAAATCGTTCCCCATTTGCCTGCGCTCAAATCGCCACGGATGACTTCCGGAGTTGTTGCAAATACTGCGGCGGTTACTACCGGAAGTGCAGAATATTCAGTAGTGCCTGTTCCATCACCGGCATTGCTTACTGCATAACTCTTGAATGCATTTACTGTTCCCGCACGATATATGAACGTACGCGTTTGCGTTCCTGTATGATAGTAGCCTTCACTTAACGTCCATTGATAGTTTCCAGTCTCTCCTGCTTCCATTTTCAAATCATTCGAACTGGTCTTTAGATATTGGTCATTGCTTAAATTCTGGAAGGTTACATTACCTTCAGAATCAGTCGTGCGTTTCCATGTGATAGCGTCTTGATCTGCAGGTGCAAGATCATAAATCTTACTATCAGAATAATTTACCTCTATTCCTTCTGCTTTTGAACTTGCCACTGCACTCTTCATTGCATACCATTTACCATCATATTGAGCAAGGATAACTACGTTATCTATAGTTACATTACGTACGTTTAACGTAAAGGACTTGGAGTCTGCCAAGTAAGTAGCATCAGCCGCTACAGCACAACTGATTTCTGTAGAACCTGTTGTTCCTGTCAGTGCTAATACTCCAGTGCTCGGGTCAATAGTTGCAACGGCATCATTGCTTGACGAATAAGTCAAAGCACCTGAAGAATTAGTTTCAAAGTACGGAGCAAAAGCATCACCCAAATTGATAGTGTAAGAAGTAGTAATTTCCGTTGCTTTCGTGTTGTCTACATACCATTTCATCTCAGGAGCCTCAGCATCAACGATTTCCTCAATATCTGCTGCGCTACGCGGAGCAACTTCCTTTGTTGTATTAAAATGAACATATATACCTGTTATATTATAATACTTATTCTCCTCCAAAGAAGTTACTGCATCTGCAAAGAATGTGGTATATGGAGTAATATTATTCGTTCCATCTGTCAGGACAGAACCATCATATTTCACATTACTTAAAATAATCGGTGCACCAGTGTTTACTGCGCCGAGTTCTGCGATAGTTGCTGCAACAGGGTTCACAGTACCATTTTTAGTTACCGTCAAACCTGCCGCATTAGCTTTTAGTCCATCAATATCAGAGAAGCCTCTATATAATTTTAGATTACATGTAACTGTACCATTCAATTTGTCATTAACTTCAAATCCGCCTTTTAATGCATCCTTATCGTATATGACAAGTCCTTTTGTTCCATCTGTTACATATATATTCTTATCATCCGTGCTAATTCCTGATACAACCCAATTATCAAAAGTGATTTGAACTTCCGTAAGTGTATTTCCGAACTCCGTAGCCTTTGCGAAGATTGCATCCATTGTAGTCAAGACGATAGGCAGATTAATTGTATATGTAGCTGTTGCTACTGAGCTCGACTTCGTTTCCTTAACAGCAATGGCCTTAATAGTCATTGTTGCGTCAACAGTGATAGCTCCAGTATATTCCGTAGAAGTATTATCCGGAGTAGAACCATCTGTAGTATAATAGATCGTTGCACCTGCAGTTGCACACGCAATTTCTACAGTCTGAACTACAGTATATGTTCCTGCTGCTACAGAGAAGGTCGGAGCATCTGGGATTGAAGGATCTATCGGACCGTAATTAACTTGCACAGCCGTGAAGCCACAAGTTCCACCAACTGCCGCAGAAACAGCACCTGTACCTGCCGCTGTTACGGTTACAACCGAACCTGTTGCTTCTGCCGTTGCGTTTGTCCATGTACTTCCAGCAAGTGCTGTAGCGTAAGCATCAGATGTCGCTGTAAATACAATTGTCGAGATTTGTTTGCCGCTCGGAGTAATAGTCAATTTATTATCGCTGTAGAAACGGGTCGACGTTTTTACAGTTGGAATATAATTGTTTACTGCTGTTTCAGTCCCTGTTCGCTCATTCTTCATAGACACATATGTTGCTGTCCATTGAATCAAATCTGCTGTAGGCTCTGGATCTGACACGTACGAATCCGTACTCAAGTCCCATGTCTTGCGGACATTTTCATCCTCCGGCAGATTAATAACATAAGCCGCTTCTGCTACACTACTGGATTTAGTATCCTTGATAGCGATTGCCTTAATGGTCATATTCTCGCCCACACTGATTGCTGCAGTATATTCTGTGGAAGTATTATCCGGAGTATCGCCATTTGTCGTATAATAAATGGTTGCACCTTCTGTTGCGCAAGTAATAGTTACATTCTGTACTTCAGTATAAGTTCCCGCAGCAACACTAAATACCGGAGTTTCCGGTTTAGTCATGTCTATGTCAATATAATTTACCTGAACGGCTGTGAATCCACAAGTTGCACCTATAGTTGCACTAATTGCAGATTCGCCATCCGTAGGTGTTACTGTTACCACTTTATCAGATACTGCCGCCGAACCATTTGTCCAAGTACTGCTCTGGAGAGCGTTGGCATAGCCTGTCGTTGTTGCCGTAAAGACTATTGATGTAATTTGTTTGCCAGAAGGAGTAATGGTCAATACACCATTCTTATAGAAACGAGTTGAAGTATATGATTGTCCTGCTGTTCCGGGGTAATAATTATTTGCATTGGAAGAAGCCGTCCCTTTTGCGTAACTCATTCCTACATAAGTCGCCGTCCATGTCAACTCATCATCACTTGCAGTTGCTGTTTCGTCAATAGATAAATCCCAAGTCTTACGAACTTCCTCATTCTCCGGCAAGTTGATGGTGTAGGTAGCAGAAGCTACATTACTATCATCCATTCCACCCTTAACGGCAATTGCCTTGATGGTCATTGTCTCGCCCACACTAATTGCGCTGGTATAAGGAGTAGATGCAGATGTCGGAACATCGCCATTGGTTGTATAATAAATACTTGCATCAGATGTTTCACAAGAAAGAGTTACGCTTTGTACTTCAGTATAAGTACCCGCTGCCGGCGAGAACGTCGGAGTGGCTACTTGACTTGCACTTACGATTTCCTCAAAGGAGATAGGATATATTTGGAAATTGTCATTGTATTTCTGAACAATACCAACAACTCTGTATGGAGTTCCGGCTGTCAAGGATACATTAAGTTTAAAGTTATTACGGAATACAAGAGTAGCGCCATCAAAAGTTCCATTCGCATTAGTTACCGATCCTGATGTGAAAGAAACAGCAGATGCAAAAGTAACGTCCTCCATTGTTACGTATTTATTTACATCTGCAGCTTTAGGATAAGCTGTCAATGCTTCCGGAGCAACTGCAGAACCATCGGTTACAGTCGGAGCCTTTGTTACGGTTGAAACTTCGGGAAGTCCGTAGTACAATTTTGCTTTACCTTGCAGTCCTTGAAGAACCTTGCCATTCTCAGCTCCTGCAATTGCAGAATAAACCATAATATATCCGGTAGCATCTTTCACATATACATTATTTCCGTTCGCATATGTGACAGTGACATCATTCAAAAGGAATTCGGCACCCTCTGTAGTTTCCGTTGGTTTTATTGCTGAAATGGTTTGCGGAGTTAATACAGTATAAGCCGCTGTTGCTACGCTACTATTATCCAAGCCGCTCTTTACAGCCATTGCCTTGATTGTAGTTGCAGAAGTAATCACTATCGGTTGAGTTGTGGCAGAACTTGTAGTAGGATCAGTTTCGTCTAAGGTATAATAAATAGTTGCACCTTCTGTTGCACTGTTTATCGTAACTTCTGTTCCGCTTACCACAGCACCTGCTGCCGGCGAGAATGTTGGAGCCGCGCAAGAAGTAGTTGAAACCAAAGAATATGTTATGACGATTTTATCTACTTGCACATTCGCACCAGTAGTCGAGAAATTCCAATACGTCTTAGTTTGGTCTGTGTTAGCAAGTTCGCATGTCCCGCTTTTTGCCACTGCTCCTGTAACACTGCTATTGCGAGTCGAAAGAGATGTCGTTCCGAAAGTAATACCAGCTTTTCCCGATGTTCCGGTATTAGAACCAAAGGTTACCACTACATTACTTGGATAATATCCTGTCGGAGCCGCACCACTATACATATAACCATTGTTCTTCAAGAACATTGCATATCCATAAGCATGGTCTGCTGCTGTTGCACTGCTCTTTGTGTTAATTCCCGAATAATTAATTGTTAAATCATCCGCAGAGGAAACCGTTGCTGTCAAAGAGCCAGATGTTCCCGTCGTTGCAGTAAAGCCATCCGGAATGTCTGAATACGAGATAGTGACAGGCACATCACCAGTGGCTGCCCACATACTGACACTAAATAGTGCCAAGAGGGCAAAGACAAAAAATTGTTTAAAATGTTTCATAATATTTATGTTTTTAAGTTAATAATAATGCTTGTTATAACCTGCTTTTAATGGCTTTTATTTGCGAGGGGTCCATTTGCGTAAAGGCAAAAAGGCGTTTTCCCGCATCTTTCAGTGACGCACCTATTAAGTATATAGTTTCGTCATCTATAATCAAGAAACGATCGTGGTATATTTTCGTTTCATATAATAACAAATCTCCATATTGTGCGTTAAAATGTTTCGCTGCCAATTGCAGCACATCCGTTATTTCTTTGGTATGAATTTCTACTTGTACACCTTGTTGTTTCGTACTCATCATCGTCAACACCGATTCATCCACATAATTATCTATCAACAATATAGACCTCTTTGCCGTTTTAATAAGTTTCTCTATAAATTCATACGCATCATATATCTGTCCATCTACAAAAATTCCTTCTCTCGGAGGTAATGACGTACGGATGAAGAAATCCACTTTGTTTTGCAGTTCGTGTATTTGCGTAGTGTGCTCTTGTAATTTATTATCTATCCTCTGTTCCATATAACGGAGGTGCGGATTGAGTGCATATCCCCGTAGCAGATAATCTTTCAATATACGATTTGCCCATTGACGAAAGCGAGTTGCATTCACACTATTTACCCTGTAACCGACTGATAAAATCGCGTCCAGATTATAAAACATAGTACGGTATTTCTTCCCATCTGTGGCAGTATTTTCCAAAATGGAAATAACTGAATTCTTATTGAGTTCTCCTTCGCGAAATATGTTTGCCAAATGCTTGGAGATTGCGGGAATCTGTACCCCGAATAAGTCCGCCATTTGCTGTTGTGTCAGCCAAACTGTCTCATCTGCCAGTTGTACTTTCAAATGTACAGCATTATCCGCGCTACTATAGACCACCACGTTCTCAGTCTCTTGATACGTCACTATCTCACCTGTTTCCATTCTTCTCCCCCTAGTTCGGGTTTATTTAGTCATGTATTTAATAAATAATATTGGCAAGGCGCATCAATTATCTTCTTTCCTTTCCGACTGCAAAGTTACTACAAAAAATTTGAATTACCAAATAAATTGGTAAAAAAATTATTAATGCTCGTATTTATAAATGTTTTTGCCAATTTATTTGGAGTTCGCTAAATTGAGCGAACGTAACTTCGGGGGAATTGCGCAGCAAGGCGGAGTCCGAAGTTACTACAAAAAAATCAAATATCCAAATTTTTGACGATAAAAATTTATTATGCTTGCATAAATAAAGGTTTAGCGGCATAATTTGGCATTAGCACGTTAGTGCGAACGTAACTTCGGAGGGAACCCACCCCGCAGGGGAAGGGGCGTGCCGAAGTTACATATTTGATTTGCGCAGCAAGGCGGAGTCCGAAGTTACTACAAAATAATCAAATATCCAAATTTTTGACGATAAAAATTTATTATGTTTGTCATAATATTTATGTTTTAAGTTAATAATTTATAAATGTCGTTGTATCTCCGCTAAAGTTTGTTGTCCTCTATTTTTTCAATATTGATACAAACTCCTGAAGACTAATATCGGAAATAAGTCTCAACCCGTCTTACGTATATACAATTCAGCAAAGCATCTATCAATAAATTAGCCAATAATTCGTCTCTGTGCAAATCCAGCCATTCCAAAACCATTCGCAATGCGCGGCCAGGCATCTGCAAATATTTCTATATTTAATGTTTTATTATCGACTTACGCTTAATGGGTTGCATGCTACAATCCCAAATAGCAAGAATAGCACATATATCATTTTCATATAGGTAATACACACGGTACGTACGCCTGCTATACCTCACTACAACATATCGGTATATTGCGCCCTTTGTAGATAAATCCGCATCTATTACACCTGCGGTTGGAAAGTCTTCCAGAACATCCACGCTACTTACTATTGATCCGCTTAACGCAGTAGCAACGGGCAGTGAGGCATGCTCCTTATAATAATCAAAAATCTGCCTCACGTGGGTCTTAGCGGTTTTTTGCCATCGAATTAAAGCCATTTTGCTACTTCGCTTTTAAAATCAACGTGGGTTGTCCCCGTTTCTGTACGGGCTTCCGAAGTGGCTTGAACCAATATATCGCGCAGTTCATCTGCAGTAAATTGGCAAGGAGCATCAATTATTTCCTTTCTAACCGGTCGTAACTGAATGTTCAACGTACTCAAATAAGCCAATAATGCTTTTCCTTGACTACTACGTTCGTTAATTGTCAGTGCATATGTTGCCATAAATACTCCTTTCTTTTCCGACTGCAAAGTTACTACAAAAAAATCAAATATCCAAATTTTTGACGATAAAAATTTATTATGCTCGCATAAATAGATTTTTAGCGGCATAATTTGGCATTTGCACGTTAGTGCGAACGTTATTTTCCAAAACGCACCAGCCCTGCCAAACTCTGACAGGGCCGGTGTGTAGCTGCATCATGCGAGAACTCTCCCGCCGATAAGGTTTAATCCGGTTAATCGCCAATAGGCGCGCCACCGCCTCCACCGCCACCCGGAGGATAAGAACCATTAACAGACACGTTGATGAACTGCATCATCGGCTCTGTCTGGCAGAGAGCGATCTCTGTCTGCGGTTGATTATAGATTTTCTTTGTCATAACTATCTGTTTTTTCTAGTTCGTCTAGTTCACTTATTTCACCATTCTTCCGGTTGCGTCGTACATCTTCTCGCCGCGGAGGATGAAGAGCTCGCCGTTGATGAGCACCTTGGTGCTTTGTACTTCGTCACCCTGTACGTTTCCAATGCCTGTAGCAGCGTTCTGACCATGTACATCCATCGTGATACGATGGCGACCCGGAGCAGGAGCACCTCCGCTGAAGGTACCAACGGCGTTCATATTCAGATAGCAGCGGTAAGCCGGAATGGTCATACCTGTTTCTTTCGCAGCCCAGAGTGCGTGATCTTTGAAGAAGTAGAGGCCCTCAGATGCTTCACCCGCAGCAAACTCTTTTTGCTCAAACGTACCGATCAGGCCGTTGCCGGCGTCGTACGGCTCGGTGGCAGGATCTGCGATGGTATTGAAGAAGCGGATGTTCGCCTCTTTAGCCACCATCACGTACGGATGTCCGGCTTCCAGAACTTCGTCTGCACCGAGTTGGTCGAAGACAATCTTACCGATATCGTTCTTACCCTTGATCTCATATATCTCTGCTCCGCGAACGATACAAGCGTTCTTGATACAGGTCGTACCCAGGTTGCCGACTGTCAGCGCGCGCGCTCTTGCGGTGTTCTCCGCCAGGAACTCGATCTCAAATACACGGATGTATTGCTGCGCTGCTGCAGGCAACAGATTTACGTAATGAGCTGTAATGCTAACGTCACCAGCCGGAACTTCAATATAATTCGACCATGCAGGTGTAGCGTTTGCTCTTGTATCACCGGTAGCCACACCGTTGATGTACAACTCACGAGCAGGCTTCTCCGCAGTAGCATTTCCTGTATGCGCGAACTTAACACGAACAACACCGGCAACGGTCGTATGGAACTGAATCAGCTGACCTTGGAAATACGGATCCGTCTTATTGTAGTCACGAACCATGTACTCACCCTCAACAGCAAGTTTATCCGACTCAAATTCGTCGTTGTTATTAACAGCGACATTTGCCAATACGAAGTTTTCGTTCTTCTTAGGATCGGTATTTTCATCCAGCTGAATGTTAGCCGTTGCGCCTGTGTTATGCCAATCCCAGACAGTGGACTTAGTTACATTCTGCTGATCGATATTGCCTACAACAGTTGCTGTACACGTTGCCTCAATAGAGCCATTCAGCGTCACTTTGACGGAGATAGAACCCGTGCTTGTAGGATCATCCAGCGTACCGGTAGTAATAGCACCCGTTGCTGGATTGATTGCTGCGCCTGTTAAGTTCGTCGGCGTACCAACAATCTCCCAAGCCTGACTCGTAACACGTGCGTCAGCCGAAGGCACAAGAGTCATAACCGGGGTCTTGCTTTGTCCTTGACGGATAGTCAAGTCTGCCAAAGTTGCGCCCGTAGCAACAGGACGACGGTAAATCTCGAAGTATGTCAACTTCGGCGTGTTACCACCACGAACTAACGTCAACTCTGTTGCGCCTGCCCATGCTGAAGGAACCTCCCATGTTTGTACTTCTTCTGTGCCATTACCATCTAATGTTTGCGTATGGGTAGCATCAGACAAAGTCATCTTATTACCACTGTTTGCATAGTTAATATACTTAATCACATCACCTTCTGCAAGTTCGCAATCCAAACCGATAGTCAACGTACCGCCGGTACCACTATAGAATCCGACAGCTTTGTTATCATAGAACTGCAAACGGTTAACATTATTATTATCAATAGAACCCGTTAAGATACCACCGGTTAGTTCTGATAAGTAGTTATCCGTTGTGAAGGCTACCGAATTAGGCTTGGTTTCAAATACATTACCATTCGTCAGATCCGTCTTCAGTTGGAACTTATAAACCGTTCCGCTGGTCGGGCAAACAACTGCCTCATACTTAGCGTACAGGTTTTTAGGAGCCGTAATGGAAATATCGTTCAGATTAACAACTGCACCGCCGTCGGTCTCAGACCAGCCGAGGAAGTTGTAGCCTAATTTCTTGGTTGTAATATCGGTTGCTGACGGATGACCATTCTCTGCAACTTGCTCTGTTCCCATTTTGCTTGCTCCATCATAATAGGTCACAGTGTAGTAAACCGGTTTAACTTGCAGGTTCAGCGTAACTACCGCATCCTCTGTACCCATTGTGATGGTAGCGGGGTTAGCAGAAGCGTCTGCAATGCTTGCGCCTGTGCCGCTTACTGTCCAGTTAACGAACTCATACAACGGATCAATCTCGCTATAGGTAGCCGTTGTAGTCTTACCCTCACGAACAGAAGAAGCACCCAGTGTTACAGTACCCTTGCCTGCGATATTAACTGCGCTGGTCAAATTATGGAAAGTAATAGCATCACCGCAATTAGTTACCGTCAATTTCTTTAGGAATACAGATCCATTACGCCACAATTGGAATTCATTTGAACCAATTAGTGCTACATCGGTAGCTTTTACTGTATAGGTAAAGGTTGCCTCTGTATATTTAACCACCTCAGAATTCCAGCCTAATGACTCTATCTTCGTAGCGCCATCACCGGTATAGAGATGCAAACCACGCGGAGCAGAGGTTCCATTAGCTACCAACGTTAATGAAATTACCGTACCTTCTTGGATTTCGTTGTTGATAGTTACTTTCGCCTTTGCCGAAGAACTACTCTCAAAACTCAGACCATATGCATTATAGGACAACGGAGTTCCGACAACACTCATTGAACCACCCTTGGAACCTGTCTGCATAGAAATTGGATCTCCAACCGCAGGAGCATCACCGCTGGTTGCCGGAACTAACAATGTACATCCATCAAACGCTGTCCATTTAGCATACAACGGAGTTGCTGCGGTAATCGGAGTATTGAAATCAAACTCATTACCTGCGGTGCACTCTGCATCCGTAAACCATCCACCGAAGTCATAACCGATTGCACTTGGAGCGGTTGGTTCGGTTGCCTTCTCACCAGAGATAATATCTTGTTTTGCAATTTCTGCGCCATGTCCTTGGAGATTGAAGGTAACCTCAAATACTTGTGCCCAGACAGCTGTAATCGTCTGATCGGTAGTAGCGTCAGTAGCGATCGAAGCAGGACTCCACTCAACGAAGTGCCAACCCGTAATATCTGCCAGTGGATCGAACGAGGCAACACCAATACCTTCTGTGTATTCCGTTGGATACGCAGTCATATCTGTGCCCTTGACATTGTCATAAGAAATAGTGTGCGTCGGGGTCGAAGCAGAAGAAACGGTAATCGTTACACTCGCTTGTGCGTCGCAACTTGTTCCATTAGAAATATTACACCAGTAGGTTCCGGCATCTTCTACAGCTGCTGTCTTAGAGAATGTTGCGCCAGAAGTCGAGGCGGCCTGTACCGGAGTGGTTGCAGAAGCGGTTGCCCAGTCTGCGCCCTTATACCATGTATATACTGTCGAAGCCGAAGTTCCTTCTGCCGAAGCCGTCAGTGTGATAGTACCGCCTTCTGTATAGTTCTCTGTTGGAGTTGCTGCAACAACAGGAGAAGTCGGAACTGCAACAGGAGTCCAAGAAGCTGTACCATCAATCAGGTAAGCCGCAGCATTCTGGAACAACTTCTGACCATTAGCGTTCAAAGCACTTAACTTATCTCCTAATACACTAATCATCAGGTATTTGCCAGAAGCAACACCACGCTGTTCAGGAGTCAACTCATGAATAGCGCAACCCTCACCGGAGTCATTGTTCGGAGTTGTGGCTAAGGTATAACCCTCTTTGCCGGCAACGAACGAACCAATCGGTTGCATACATTTTGCAGCAGCATCGTTGGTTATCTCGAAGAATCCATCCGAAACGGTTACTCCGGCAAACAGCGGGTGACTTGCTATATTGCAATAAGCGCTATTCAGCGTTGCACCTTTAATAGTTTTACCAGCATTCGGTGTACCCCAGTTCCAACGACCATCATTATAGAAATAACTCTTCGTATTCAGTACCGGAACAGCTCCGCCCTTTGCTGCAGCAACAGCGGTTGCATTATAATTAGAACCACCTACAGATTCGTGCAATACTACCAAAGCATAGTTTGTTACAGTTTCTGTAGATGCCGGACCTACAATAGTAACGCGGTAGTCATCTTTCAGAGCCTCATAGAGTTTATCGCTCGCTTTCGTTGTTGTTACATTATTATTCGTTACATAGAGAACCTTTGCACGTGTATCAGCCACAAATGTTGCATTAACCGTTACAGCAAATGCCGGCATCTCGAATTTATTATTCGTTACCGTTACACCTGCGTCTGTACCGTCCGAAGTCTTTACTACCTCCCATGCGCCAAACAGATAATCTTCATCTGGGGTTGCTGCCAAAGTGATCTCTGTTCCTGCCGCAGCAGAAGTAGGATCAATCGTGAAGTCACCATTGGTATGCGAACCTTTGGTGATACCATAAGAAGCAGCCCACTGAGCTGTCAGGGTCACAGGACCAGCCGGCATATCAAAGGTCTCACCCGGATTTCCGGTAGTCTTACCGGCTACACCCGTGATGGCCCAATGAGTAAATGCATGATATGCATCTTCCGGAGTAAAGTCACATGCAGGAATAGTTACTTCTGCATCTGCTTTATACTGTATCGGATCCATTGTACCACCACCGCCATTTGATGCGAAAGTAACGGTATATGCCGTCGCCCATTGTGCTGTAATGGTTAAATCCGTTGTAGGCATAGTTGTTGTCGAAGAAGACCATCCATCAAACAAATAGTCCGTCTTACTCATTGTATTTGCTGCGGGATAAGTTAAAGTTGCACCTTCTGCAACTGCTCCACCAGCAGTATAATCATCGCCTTCTGTAGCAGAACAACTACCTCCGGCAAAATCCCATGCTAATGTATGAGTAGCCGCCGGAACATATTTTTCTAAAGTAAGCCAAACTTTTCCAACAACCGTTCCTGTATTTCCTTTGGTAATACGGAAGGCTGTTGAGCCGGACGGAACAGATGAAACGGCACCCAAATTCACTTCTGTATTCTTCTCTGAGTCTGAAACACTCTTGTCAATTCGCCAAAATTCCCCTTCTGTAGTACTAATGGCGTCCGTCAAAGATGCATTAAAATCGCCAGTAAAGTTTTTATCTCCTGTTCCTCCAGGAAAAACCGTCAAAGTAGCAGCTGAGATAATATATCCAGCCTCTTCAACATCTATGTATGCAAAATTAGCATTTGCCGTCGCAAGATTATAACCCATTGTATTGAATTCACCATTTCCTGTAGCTGTTACACCTGACGCGGTTGGCATCGTACCTTGCGTAAAGTCCCAACATATCGTCTTAGAGTCAGTATTCAATACAGTTACGGTATGGGATCCTGATTTGGCATCAACCGTATAAGAGATGACTACATCTCCGCTGGTTGAGCCAGATGTCAATGCTCCAGAAGTATGGTTTATTGTAGCCGAACCACTGGTCACAGCCCACGTTCCTCCTGCAGGATAGCCTACAAATGGTATCGTCTCACTTTTAAGCATTTCCGCATCACCTTCTATCTCAGGAGCGACAACAGAAGTTGCAGTTACGCTGGCAAAGTAAGCCTTTCCATCTCCGAGTGTATTCTCGGTTCCAAACGCGGTATTTGTACTATTAAAAGTAACTTGTCTGTATATACGAACAACACGTGTATTAGCGGGAAGAGTTACTGAATAATTTGCACTCGCAGAAGATGAGATATTCTTATTATTCAATTTTACAACTTCATAGCCGGTAAACGTAGCACCAACTTTCCCTGTCCACCAAACAACTACACAGTTCTTATCATTAGAATCATTTGAGCCTCCACGAAAATTAAGAGTAGTGCCTAAAGCATATCCTTTTTCTGCTTTTATTTCCACGTAACTTTTGGTCTTGTTATAGTCACTCGTAGTGCTAGCTCCAATTTGTAACGTAGTTTCATTTTTGGCGGTTTTCCCATCTTTCCATATTTGAGCAGATGTTGTGGAAGTAATACCCGGCGAGGACACAGTGATATGACTCTTTGTCGTCCCTGCGCCCGAATTAGCCACGATATTCGCTGCTGTCCAATCATCTCCCCACATCTGTCCGATGCCGAGGATGAAAGCGAGAAGCATACATGCAGCATACTTCCATGTCTTTGCGAACTGCCTCATTCCTTTTGGCGGACATTCGCTCGTTAAAAACTTTGTGAGTTTGTTTCTCATAATACTTGAGATTTAATTGTTAATAAAAAGATTAGTTATTTATGTTGATTATTTTTGTCTTGACTCATAAACGAGGCAAAAGAATATTCCAGTTATTCGTGATGCGATTTACTACAAAACTTCCATCGTTACACTTGTCATAGAATGCGTACCAATTAGTTCTATTCCGCGTATATGTATATACGTATTTTCCATAACTTTCCAGTCCGCCAAATGTATTTGCACGATGGTATGTCAGACCTTCTATTGAATCAATATGTTCAGCGATGTCATCAAAAATCTGACTTGCATGCTCAACCATCAGAGAAGGATCGAGCGCATCGCCTATTCGAAAAGATACAAGTCCTGCCAATATGCAGGACAAATCCTCATTTGCTTGTTGAGTGTATCTTAACATGTTGCTTGAGGATGAATCATTTGGGACATACGATAGTGACCAAGTTCTTTGAACTCCTCCGGGGTCAAGAGTTCCTTACTCTCCAATTCTTCTATTCTACTCATATCTATTGGTTTTTCGTTTCTCATAATACTTGAGATTTAATTGTTAATAAAAAGATTAGTTATTTATTTACTCGTTATTGGATTGCAATACCTGTACGCATCACATCGTCATACAATGGTGAGGGACAATCCTCTGCCATCAAAACCGGCTCTATGAGCGAACTGACGCTACGGGCCTTTGTCCACAAAGGAGGTACAATATGAAACCAATCCCCTTCCACATGTGGAACAACTACTGCCACATCTATATCGCTATCTTGGTGTGCCGTTCCCTTGCTATACGAACCATACAAATACACTTTTGCATCTCTGTATATCGGCGATATAGCTTGTTTATAGGCTTGTACTAATTTTATAGCTTGCTCTTTATCCATTGTTGCATTTGACTAGTCTGGTTCATTAAATCTTCGCATACACTCTTATTGAGGCTTGCAGAAATTCGTGATTTGTAATCCGGATAGCAACTTATCCATTGCTTGATGTAATGGCATACCATGTTGGTCTGCTTCCTCAATTGTCATCACCGGCAATTCAGATCGGCGTCTCATAGTACTGATATAAAGCAATACTTGTTGCATTGCCGCCTTATCCTCTACCATCGGACCCATGGCTGCAAGGAATTGTTCACTCGCTTGTGTTTGTATTGCTGTCATAATTTTATTGAATTAGTTATTTATGTTGATTTATACTGTCAAATACAACTCGTCGGTTATCTGGAGCAGATATTCTACCGCATCTAATAATGGAGCAAGGTCGTTCTTTATAATATCGTCCATATATTCGGTATCTAAATCATAGTAACCATGGGATATACGATTTCGCATTGCGATTACTTTTTTCCATGGTATCTCCGGACGATACTGCCATAATGCACCATTAGTATAGCCATCTATCTTCTTCACACTTTCCCCTATTACTTGAATCAGCATAAAGTTTCCTGCTAAACGCTGCATGCCATAAGGGGACTTCTCCAGTTCGTTCATATTAGCAACGTCCTTGTTCCACTCTTGCAGCTGAACAATCGCATCTTTGAGTTGTTCGAGCACTGCATGTGCCAATTCTATTTCCTTAGAATATTCTAATACCATCTTTTTCTATTTGTTTGATAAAAAACGGAGTGAGGTTTTTATGGCGACGGATCATATCTACACGACAGCCGGTTATTTCTTCCAAATAATCATTGGCTGCACATGCCTCATAGTACTTAGGAGGCATTTCCACCAACACATCTACATCGCTATCTTCATTGTGTTCGCCACGAGCCACAGACCCGAAAAGTTGCATAGAAGTTATACCGAAACGTTCACGCAAAATCGGCGCGTGTTTTCTCAATGTTTCTATGTATTCGGATGTCGTTTTCATTATATTTTACTGTATTTCCGCTGTAAAGATATAAAATTGGTTTTATTTGCGCAAGAACTGAAAGATATATTTTCTAATTCAAGATTTATTCACGGCGCAAAGGTACGAAAAATATTTCACATACGCAAGCGCGAGGGGGTGCGCGTGAGGATTTTTACACAAAATAGTGCATTTTCGTCAATTTTTACACATATAAAGAAAGGTGCCGGTGTGAAGCCGACGTGAAGCCGACGTCGTCCTAAGGTGGTCGCGTGATGGTTGCGTTGCCGACTCGAGCGTGAGTCGTAAATGAGTCGTAAATGAGTCGTAAAAGTTAGCAGACAAAACACCCCACTCCATTTTGGAGCAGGGTGTTTTGGAAAAGGGCTTACCGCCTAGAATAGCCAGGTGAACCAGTCTAACCAGATAAACCAGATGAACTAGGACAACTAGTCTAACTAGGAATTAGCGGTTATATTCGTCACCGTTGAGGGCAGCTTCCGCTGCTTCGCGTGCAGCCTGGATAGCCGCATACTCCTCCTTGTTATGCACGGAGATCTTAGCGAACTCACGCAGACCGGTACCGGCAGGGATGAGGTTACCGCAGATCACGTTCTCCTTCATTCCCTCGAGGTAATCCACCTTACCGCGGATAGCAGCTTCGTTGAGGACTTTCGTCGTCTCCTGGAAGGAAGCGGCAGACATGAACGACTTGGTACCCAGCGCGGCACGCGTGATACCTTGCAGTATCTGCTTAGCCGTTGCGCACTCGGCGTCACGAGCCTGAACGAGTTTCTTATCACGGCGACGGAGCGATGAGTTCTCGTCGTGCAGACGGCGTGCGGTAACGATCTGACCCTCTTTGAGGACATCGGAGTCACCGGCATCGGTAACCACCTTGCGACCCCAGATACGGTCGTTCTCCTCCAAGAAGTCGAGTTTGTCAACCACGTCTCCCTCCAGGAAGCGGGTGTCGCCCGGCTCAAGGATCTCTACCTTACGCATCATCTGGCGAACGATGATCTCAAAGTGCTTGTCGTTGATCTCCACACCTTGCAGACGATAAACCTCCTGTGCCTCGTTGACGATATAGTTCTGCACAGCCGTCGGACCCTGGATAGCCAGGATATCTTCCGGCGTGATAGCACCGTCAGACAGCGCTACACCGGCGCGGACATAGTCACCCTCCTGCACGAGGATCTGCTTGGTCAGCGGGATGAGATAAGCCTTCTGCTCACCGAGTTTGGAGGTGATGAAGAGCTCACGGTTACCACGTTTGATCTTACCGAACGAAATCTCACCGTCGATCTCAGCCACAACAGCCGGGTTGGACGGGTTACGAGCCTCGAAGAGCTCGGTGATACGTGGCAGACCGGAGGTGATATCACCGCCGCTGTTTGTAGCGCGAGCCATAGAGAAGAGGATCGTACCTACCTTGACAGGAGCGCCGTCCGCGAGGTTCAAGCTTGCCTTAACAGGCAGGTTGTACGAACGGAGGATATTACCCTCACTATCTACGATATGCGCTTGCGGCAGTTTGGTCTTGTCTTTCGACTCGGTGATGAACACTTCCTTCATCTTGGTAGCCTCATCGACCTCAGTCTTACAGGTAACACCCTCGATGACATCCTCGTAGCGGATGAAACCGTCCTGCTCGATGATTAACGGAGCCTTATACGGATCCCACTCGCAGACCACTGTACCCTTCGGATATTTCTCACCCGGAGTGATATACAGCTTCGAAGCGTAGCTGATATCGAACGTAGCCAGGATAACACCGGTCTTCTCGTCCTTGAGGTTCATGGTGTTCTTACGGCTAACGACGATCGTCTCGCCCTCCGCTGTAGTGATCGTACGGAGATCTTCGATCTCAACGATACCGTCGCGTGTAAGTGTGTATTTATCCTGTGCAGCCGAACCAGCCAAACCACCGGCGTGGAAGGTACGGAGCGTCAGCTGTGTACCCGGCTCACCGATAGCCTGTGCAGCGATCACGCCGACAGCCTCACCTTTCTGTACCATCTGACGGGAGGCGAGGTTACGTCCGTAACACTTCGCGCAGACGCCGTGTTTGGATTCGCAGGTGAGCACCGAACGGATCACTACCTCTTCGATACCTGCAGCCTCAATAGCCTCGCATTGCGCCTCGCGGATCTCTTCGCCGGAAGCGACAATGAGTTTGCCTTCGTCGTTGAAGATATCGTGTACCGAGACGCGTCCGAGGATACGTGTGGTCAAGGAAGCCTTGACGTGTCCGTTCTGGTCCTTGATAGCGCGCGCGGTGATACCACGGAGCGTACCGCAGTCCTCTTCGTTGATGATCACATCGTGCGATACATCAACCAGACGACGTGTCAGATAACCTGCATCGGCGGTCTTCAAAGCGGTATCAGCCAGACCCTTACGGGCACCGTGGGTGGAGATGAAGTACTCCAACACCGACATACCTTCCTTGAAGTTCGCGATAACCGGGTTCTCGATATCGGTACGTGTATCAGTGGAACCGGCTTTCATAGGTTTAGCCATGATACCACGGATACCTGCCAACTGCTTGATCTGTCCTGCGTTACCACGTGCACCGGAGTCCATCATCATGAAGACAGAGTTGAATCCTTCGTCCGCCTCCGCCATGTGTTTCATCACGATGCCGGTCAGTTCCTCGTCGATCTCTTTCCATTTGTTAACCGTCTTCTGGTAACGCTCGTCGTCACCGATGAAACCGTTCATATATTGGAAGTTCAACTCATCAACGGTAGCATTACCCTTAGCGACATATTCCTCACGCTCCTCAGGAATGATAATATCATTGAGGTTGAAGGACAGACCGCCGCGGAAAGCACGGTAGTAACCGAGGTCCTTGATATCGTCGAGGAAGCGTGCAGCACGAGCCACACCGCAGGTCTTAATCACATTGGTAATGATACTCTTGACAGCACCCTTCTTCATCAGCACGTTCTGGAAGCCGATCTCAGCCGGTACATACTGGTTGACGATGACGCGTCCCGGAGTGGTCTGCACCATCTGTCCGTTGATACGTACGTTGACCTTGGCATGGATATCAACTACGCCTTCGTTAAGCGCGATGATAGCCTCTTCTTCGGAATAGAAGGAGAGTCCCTCGCCCTTCACGCCTGCGCGTTCTTTAGTAATATAATACAGACCAAGGATCATATCCTGGGAAGGAACCGTGATCGGGTTACCGTTAGCCGGGTCAAGGATGTTATGCGACCCGAGCATGAGCAGTTGCGCCTCGAGGATAGCCTCGTTGGAGAGGGGCAAGTGCACAGCCATCTGGTCGCCATCGAAGTCGGCGTTGAATCCGGCACAAGCCAGCGGGTGGAGCTGGATAGCCTTACCCTCGATCATCTTCGGCTGGAACGCCAGGATACCATGGCGGTGCAGCGTCGGAGCACGGTTAAGCAGAACAGGGTGTCCCTCCATTACGTGCTCGAGGATCTCGTATATCTCCGGATCGCGGCGGTCGATGATCTTCTTTGCCGACTTAACGGTTTTCACCTTTCCGCGCTCAAGGAGCTTGCGGATGATGAACGGTTTATAGAGTTCAGCCGCCATCTCTTTAGGCAGACCGCACTCGTGCATCTTCAGTTCCGGACCTACGACGATAACCGAACGGGCGGAATAGTCCACACGTTTACCGAGCAGGTTCTGACGGAAACGTCCCTGTTTACCCTTGAGCGAGTCAGAGAGTGATTTGAGCGGACGGTTAGCCTCGGATTTCATAGCCGTGGTCTTACGGCTGTTATCGAAGAGCGAGTCCACCGCCTCCTGCAACATACGTTTCTCATTACGCAGGATGACATCCGGTGCCTTGATCTCGATGAGTCGTTTCAGACGGTTGTTACGGATGATCACGCGACGATAGAGATCGTTGAGGTCGGAGGTTGCGAAACGGCCGCCATCCAGCGGTACGAGCGGACGCAACTCCGGCGGTGTGACAGGGATAGCCTGGAGAATCATCCATTCCGGACGGTTCTTACCGTTGCTGGCGCGGAAGGCCTCCACTACCTGCAAGCGTTTGAGCGCCTCCTGGCGACGCTGCGCCGAAGAGGACTTGTCCGCCGTAGCACGGAGCTCGTAAGACAGAGAATCCAGATCGATAGCCGCCAAGAGGTCGTAGATAGCCTCTGCACCCATCTTGATGATCACCTTGTTAGGATCCGTGTCTTCGAGCATCTCGTTATCCTCCGGCATGATCGCGAGCACCTGCATGTACTGGTCTTCGTCCAGCAGCATCTTGTCCTCGATAGGCAGACGGTTCTTGTCCGTCTCGTTCTTCTCGCCTATCTCCTGACCAGCCAGCGCACCGGCACGTACTACGAGATATTTCTCATAATAGATGACGGAGTCGAGTTTCTTGGTAGGGATACCGAGCAGCGCAGCCATCTTGGACGGCAGAGAGCGGAGATACCAGATATGTGCAACGGGCACAACGAGTTTGATATGTCCCATCCGCTCGCGGCGGACTTTCTTCTCCGTTACCTCCACGCCGCAACGCTCGCAGACGATACCTTTATAACGGATACGTTTGTATTTACCGCAATGGCACTCGTAATCCTTTGTAGGACCAAAAATGCGCTCGCAGAACAGACCATCGCGCTCCGGTTTATAGGAACGGTAGTTGATGGTTTCCGGTTTGAGCACCTCACCGGAAGAGATCTGCATAATCTCATCAGGCGACGCAAGACCGATAGAGATCTTGGTGAAACCGGTACGTTTATTTTCTTGTTTAAAAGCCATAATTGTCCTCCAATTTTATTCCATGTTGATACTGAGTGCCAGACCTTGCAATTCGTGCAAGAGCACGTTAAGCGATTCGGGAAGTCCCGGTGTCGGGAACGGTTCACCTTTGACGATAGCCTCGTAGGTACGTGCACGTCCGGTGACGTCATCGGATTTGATAGTAAGTATCTCCTGCAGCACGTGTGCGGCACCGTGTGCCTCAAGTGCCCAGACCTCCATCTCACCGAAACGCTGTCCACCGAACTGCGCCTTACCTCCAAGCGGCTGCTGGGTGATCAAGCTGTACGGACCGATCGAACGGGCGTGCATCTTATCATCCACCATGTGACCGAGTTTCATGAAGTAAGTAACACCTACGGTAGCCATCTGGTCGAACGGTTCGCCGGTCTCGCCGTCGTAGAGCTGGGTCTTACCGCCGCGCGGCAGACCTGCCTTGTCGGTCCATTCATCAAGCTGCTCCATGGTACAACCGTCGAAGATCGGGGTCGAGAATTTGACACCCAGTTCCTGACCTGCCCAACCGAGGACAGCCTCGAAGATCTGACCGATGTTCATACGGGACGGCACACCCATCGGGTTCAGCACGATATCCACCGGAGTACCGTCAGCGAGGAACGGCATGTCCTCTACGCGGACGATCTTCGATACGATACCCTTGTTACCGTGACGACCGGCCATCTTGTCACCTACGCGGATCTTACGACGTTTGGCAACATAGACCTTAGCCATCTGGATAATACCGTTAGGCAGCTCGTCACCGATAGTGAGGTTGAATTTCTCGCGTTTGAGGGATGCATCCATCTCTTTGTACTTGGCGATATAATTCATGATACACTGTGCTACCAGCTCGTTCTTATGCTCGTCGGTAGTCCAGCCCTCCAGCAGAACGGTGAAGAAATCGATCTCGTTGAGACGCTCCTTCGAGAAATGCTGGCCTTTGGAAATGAGTTCGGTACCCAGGATATCCTTTACCGACACAGCCGCTTTGCCGTTAAGCAGTACGTACAGTTTGTCGATCAGTTTGGCACGGAGCGCCTCCGCTCTTACCTTGAAGTCCTGATCCATCTTCTGCATCGTCTCCTTGTCGTCCATCTTCTGCTTGCGGTCCTTGTTGGCACGCATGTAGAGTTTCTTATCGATGATAACGCCATCGAGCGACGGACTCGCCTTGAGCGAAGCGTCCTTCACGTCACCGGCCTTCTCGCCGAAGATAGCCTTCAGCAGTTTCTCCTCCGGCGAAGGATCGGTCTCGCCCTTAGGCGTGATCTTACCGATCAGTATATCACCCGGCTGGACGTAGGCACCGATACGGATAATACCGTTCTCGTCGAGGTCCTTCGTTGCTTCTTCCGAAACATTCGGGATATCGGCGGTGAACTCCTCCAGACCGCGTTTGGTGTCACGTACCTCGAGCAACTGCTCCACTACGTGAACCGAAGTGTACATATCTTCACGAACGATGCGCTCGCTCAGCACGATAGCATCCTCGTAGTTATAACCTTTCCAAGGAATATAAGCCACTTTCAGGTTCTTACCCAGCGCCAGCTCACCTGCCTGGGTTGCATAACCCTCGGTCAGGATCTGACCCTTCGTCACATGGTCACCCTTGCGGACAAGCGGATGAAGGTCGATAGTGGTATTCTGGTTCGTTTTCTCGAACTTAGGCATCTTATATTCTTTCTCGGCGGACTCGAAGCTGATGAGCTCGTCCTCCTCCGAGCGCTCGTACTGGATACGGATCACGTCTGCATCCACATAGGTCACCAGACCTTCGCCTTCCGCTACGATCTGGGTACGGCTGTCGGTAACGAGTTGTTCCTCTATACCGGTACCTACGATCGGGGCCTCGGAGGTAATCAGAGGCACAGCCTGGCGCATCATGTTCGATCCCATGAGGGCACGGTGGGCATCATCGTGCTCCAGGAACGGGATGAGCGCAGCTGCCACCGAAGCGATCTGGCACGGAGCCACATCCATCAGGTTCACCTGATCCGGCGATACGACAGGGAAATCAGCCCCAAGACGGGTCTTGACCTTGTTGCGGATGAAATGACCATCCTCCGTCAACGGTGCGTTACCTTGCGCAACCACCTGCTTCTCCTCGTCTTCGGCAGACAGATAAACGACATGGTCGTTATCCAGATCGACTACGCTGTCATGTACCTGACGGTACGGCGTCTCGATGAAACCGAGGTCGTTGATCTTCGCATAGATACACATCGAAGAGATCAGACCGATGTTCGGTCCTTCCGGCGTCTCGATAGGACAGAGACGGCCGTAGTGGGTGTAGTGAACGTCACGCACCTCGAATCCGGCACGGTCACGGCTCAGACCGCCGGGACCAAGAGCCGACATACGGCGCTTGTGGGTGATCTCCGCCAACGGGTTCTGCTGGTCCATGAACTGGCTCAGCGCGTTGGTGCCGAAATAGGAGTTGATGATCGAAGAGATCGATTTCGCATTGATCAGGTCGGTAGGAGCGAAGACCTCGTTGTCACGGACGTTCATACGCTCACGTACGGTACGCGCCATACGGGCCAGACCGATACCGAACTGGTTGTAGAGCTGCTCGCCCACAGTGCGGACACGGCGGTTGGACAAGTGGTCGATATCATCCACCTCGGCATTGCTGTTGATCAGCATGACGAGATACTTGATGATCTCAATCATATCCTCCTTGGTCAGGACACGGGTGTCCTCCGGGATGGACATGTTAAGCTTGCGGTTGATACGGTAACGTCCTACCTCGCCCAGATCATAGCGTTTCTGGGAGAAGAAGAGGTTCTGGATCATCTCTCGCGCCGTAGCATCATCAGCCGGCTCGGCGTTACGCAACTGGCGGTAGATATAGAGGACTGCCTCCTTCTCCGTCTTGGCCGGGTCTTTCTGCAGGGTGTTGAAGATGATGGAGAAATCGTTCTCGCGTTCCTGATCCTTATGCAGCAGCACGGATTTGGAGCCGGACTCGAGGATGATATCAATGATCTCCGGCGTCAGCTCTTCTTCACGCTCTACCACGATCTGGTTACGCTCGATGGACGACACCTCACCGGTATCCTCGTCCACGAAATCCTCGATCGTCGGTTTCATCACATAGCCGGCTAACTTGCGTCCCATGCAGGCCTCCAGCGCCTCGCGGTTCACTTTCACCTCCTCTGCCAGATCGAAGCAGTTGAGGATGTCCTTGTCGGACTCGAAACCGATAGCACGGAGCAGGGTCGTTACCGGCAATTTCTTCTTACGGTCGATGTAAGCATACATGACCTTGTTGATATCCGTGGCGAACTCGATCCAAGAGCCGCGGAACGGAATGATACGCGCCGAATAGAGCTTGGTTCCGTTAGAGTGCATCGAGGTGCCGAAGAACACTCCCGGCGAACGGTGCAACTGGCTTACGATAACACGCTCGGCACCGTTGATGACAAAGGTGCCTTTCGGCGTCATGTAAGGGATAGTACCCAGGTAAACATCGGAAACGACTGTGTCGAAATCCTCATGATCCGGATCGTCGCAGCTCAGGCGCAGTTTGGCCTTCAAAGGCACGGAATAGGTCAGACCGCGCTTGATACACTCCTCAATCGAGTAGCGGGGACGGTCCACCGAATAATCCAAGAACGCCAGGGTGAAGCTGTTACGGGTATCCTGAATCGGGAAGTTCTCCGAGAATACCTTAAAGAGTCCCTCTTTACGTCTCTGCTCCGGAGTAGAATCCATCTGCAGGAATTCGGCGAAGGACTTCAGCTGAATGTCGAGAAAGTCAGGATAAGGCATATGCTTCTGCATACGGCTGAAATTGACTCTCTGCTGTTTTTTACTTGTAGCCATTATTTTAGATGGTTGAAATTGGTTTAACAGAATTAAACTGTTGGTAATGAATAATTTAAATCTAAATCCGCGGTGACAATGTTTATGCTATTTTAATATTCACCCTATAATAATTACCAAATTTTTCAGTTTTTTAATCATTCTGTCCTATTGAGCAGAAAAGGTTTAGACTCTCATTTTGACGTGAGAATCTAAACCTATTCCACCCACATAGAGTGGTTGGTTGACGGGGTATTACTTCAGTTCTACCTCTGCGCCTACCTCTTCGAGAGCTTTCTTCAAAGCCTCTGCGGTAGCTTTGTCAACACCTTCCTTAACAGTTGCAGGAGCAGCGTCTACGATATCCTTAGCCTCTTTCAGGCCCAGACCGGTCTGCTCTTTAACGGCTTTTACAACCTGGAGCTTCTGTGCACCGGCGCTCTTCAGAACTACGTCAAACGAGGTCTTCTCCTCTGCAGCCTCAGCAGCAGCGCCGCCAGCAGCAGGAGCAGCTACTGCAACAGCTGCAGCAGCCGGCTCGATTCCGTACTCCTCTTTGAGGATAGTAGCGAGTTCATTTACTTCCTTAACGGTAAGGTTAACTAATGTTTCAGCAATAACTTTAAGATCTGCCATTGTCTTATAAATTTAAAAAGTTTTTAATTCAGTTTGTTTGTTTTGTTCTAGTTCACTAGCAGGCTAGTCGTCTAGATAGATTATTCTGCGCGCTCACCGAGAGTTTGCAGTACACCGTGAATGGTGTTTTGTCCGCTCTGCAGAGCCGAAACGACGTTCTTCGCAGGCGATTGCAGCAAGGCAACCAACTCGGCGATGAGTTCGTTCTTGGACTTGATAGCGCAGAGGAACTCGAGGTTCTGCTTGCCTACGTAGATAGTCTCTTCTACATATGCAGCTTTGAGCTCCGGCTTAGCCTCACCCGTCTTGTCACCTTTGGTAAACTCTTTGATGAGTTTAGCGGGTGCGTTACCGGTGTTGCAAAGCATGATAGCGGTGTTACCCTTGAGGGCTGAGAAGATCTCTGCATCTACGCCCTTTTTCTCAAGAGCTTTCTGCAGAAGCGTGTTCTTAGCCATCAGGAGCTTGATTTCCTGCTTGAAGCATGCGCGACGCAACTCACTGGTCTTCGCAGCATCCAAGCCCTCGATATTAACGAGATAGAAATGTGCGTACTCAGCCAATTGTGCGCCCAAGGCTTCAATGATGAGATTTTTATCTTCCTTTTTCATACTTGTCTGTAATTTTTAGAGATTAAAGCGATTTGGTATCGATCTTAATACCCTGACTCATAGTGCTGGAAAGATAAACGCTCTTGATGTACTCACCTTTCGATACAGCCGGTTTCAGGTGCTTGATCGTATCGATGAACGCCAGAGCGTTCTCTGCGATCTTGTCTGCGCTGAAACTTACTTTACCGATGGAGGTATGTACAATACCGAACTTATCAACCTTGAAGTCAATCTTACCACCCTTCACCTCTTTAACAGCTTTCGCTACATCCATGGTAACGGTACCGCTCTTGGGGTTCGGCATCAAGCCACGAGGACCTAATACGCGACCGAGAGCACCGATCTTACCCATGATCTGAGGTTGCGTGATGATGACATCAATGTCAGTCCATCCACCTTTGATCTTTTCAATATACTCATCCAGACCTACATAGTCTGCACCTGCCTCTTTGGCAGCTGCCTCCTGGTCCGGAGTACAGAGTGCGAGAACGCGAACGGTCTTACCGGTTCCGTTAGGGAGTGCTACGACGCCGCGAACCATCTGGTTAGCCTTACGCGGGTCAACACCCAGACGTACGTCGATATCGACACTTGCATCGAATTTAGTGGTAGTGATCTCTTTAACGAGAGCAGCTGCCTCTTCGATCGTGTAGAGCTTGCCTGCTTCAATCTTCTCAGCAGCAAGCTTCTGTTTCTTTGTCAGTTTTGCCATAATTGTTGATGTTGATTGAAGTTAGATTACTTTACTACGATACCCATGCTGCGTGCGGTACCCTTAACCATTTTGAGAGCGGACTCTACGGTGAAGCAGTTCAGATCCACCATCTTGTCCTGGGCGATCTGAAGAGCTTGCTCCTCGGTGATCGTTGCCACTTTGGTACGGTTCGGCTGGTCGCTGCCGCCCTTCACTTTAGCCGCCTCCAGAAGCTGGATAGCTACAGGAGGAGTCTTAACGATGAAGTCGAACGACTTATCAGCATAAACGGTAATGATAACAGGCAGCACTTTACCTGCCTTGTCTTGCGTTCTGGCATTGAACTGTTTGCAGAACTCCATGATGTTCACACCCTTCGAACCCAGAGCCGGGCCTACCGGAGGTGCAGGGTTGGCTGCGCCACCCTTGATTTGGAGTTTGATAAAACCAGCAATTTCTTTAGCCATAGTTTTACTTTTGTTAATAGTTTTTGACTTGCAAGCGGGCTTTCGACCTTCGATTTTTGACTTTCGACCCGATCACCCTCAGTCGGTTAATAATAATTTAAACTACCGAGTAGTACGTACGACCTGTAACGGAGTCTCCTACTCTTTTTCTACTTGATTGAAGCCGAGCTCCAGAGGAGTCTGGCGGTCAAAAATAGTGACAACCACTTTGAGTTTGTGCTTATCCTGGCTTACCTCCTGGATAGTACCCTTGAAGCCATTGAACGGACCATCAACCACTTTGATGCTCTCGCCCACGAGGAAAGTAATCTCGCTGGCTGCTCTGGCTTCCGATTCGGAGGCGATGCCAACCAGTTTGTTGACCTCTTCCTGCGAAACGGGTTCCGGTTTAGCCGAAGTTTTTCCTCCACTCAAAAAGCCCATCACATTGGGAATGTTGCGCAACAGAGGGAAGCTCTCGTCGCACAAGAAGCACTCTACCAGCACGTAGCCCGGAAGCAGATTGCGGTCTTTCTCCGTGCGTTTGCCGTTTTTGAGAGTCACTACTTTTTCAGTCGGAATCAGCACTTGTGACACATACTCCTGAAACAAGGAACTGGTGATAAGCGCAGAGTTGATATACTCCGCCACCTTGCCCTCCTTTCCGGAGATAACACGCATCACATACCATTGTTTTTTGTTCTCAGCCATAATTCTAAACGTAAACTTTTAACTTTGAAACTTGGAATCTTCTTTCAACTTTCAACTTTAAACTTTAAACTTTTAAAACAGACCGTAAACAAACGTCATGATAGACTCAAAACACCAGTCCATAAGCCATACTATCAAGGATAGTATTATGGAAGCAATCAATACTATCACCGAACTCTGCGCCAACTCTTTGCGTGTCGGCCAGCTCGTCTTGTGAACCAGTTCGTTGTACGATTCTTTTACACTTTCTACAAACTTCATATATAGTAGATTTTCTTGTTAATCTATGTTTACCTTATTCCGCGCAACAACTCGGCTCCAGCAGGTGCTAAAGTCGAATTGGAAGCTATGTTTTAGTACGTTTTTGGCGAAGGCGTAACACTTCGCCTAGCACGGAAGGCAGGAATCGAACCCACATTAACGGTTTTGGAGACCGCTCTCCTACCATTGGAGGACTTCCGTAAAGCGCCCGGGCTCGAAGCCCGAGCGGTTTACCGAAATGACGTATTAGTCAATCAGTTTGGTGATCTGACCGGAACCTACGGTACGGCCACCTTCACGGATAGCGAAACGCAGACCCTCAGAGCAAGCTACCGGGTAGATCAGCTTAACTTGGATCTCCAGGTTGTCGCCCGGCATTACCATCTCAGTTCCTTC